>OIXG01001279.1_pt1 | contig 24881 bp, 28 predicted proteins | sample 1587731 | NCBI WGS metagenome assembly OIXG01 (sample SAMEA3888908, study PRJEB22519) | human gut metagenome | biome: human gut; feature: human-associated habitat; material: faeces | place: Denmark | collected 2010
AGCCTTGGCGGGATGAGAGCAGGGATGAAATGCTCCGCATGACATTGCATGTCGACGGGAAGCCGGACTATCAGGAAATCAGCGCGCCCGGAGGACTATGTGGTGGACGATACCAAGTATCAGATCACCATTACCACCGAGACCTTGAACATCACAGAGACACGGACGAACATCATGGCAAAGGGCAGCCTTATCGTCCGCAAGGTAGATGTTACCGCCAGCCCGCTCACCGGTGCGGAGCTGCTGCTGGAGACTTCCACAGACGGCAAGACATGGACGGAGGTCAGTCGGATTACCACCGACAAGACCGGCGTCGCCAAGTGGGACGATCTCAAAATCGGCGCACAGTATCGCGTCACCGAGGTGAAAGCTCCCACAGGTTATACCCTGATGGCGGAGCCGCTGTTCACCGGTGTACTGGAGGCCAATAGTCCTGATATTACCATCACCGCCTGCAACAGCGTAGGATTTGTCCTGCCGTTCACGGGCGGTACGGGTTTCACAAGCTGTTTTCTGTTTGCAGCACTCGCTCTGATGGCGGGTGTTTATTTCTGCAAAAAATCAGCCCGCCATGAAATGGCAGGCTGATGGTTCAATTCTGAAATGCTTGTAGTTGCTGTTCGCAGAACTCACATAGAACTGGGATATCTGCTACGGCAGTCTCCCATATGATCTCGCGGCTCATGCTTCCGTAGTTATGCGCCACAAGATTACGCATGGCCTTGATAGGCCCCCATTGAATCTGCTTCGTTGTCTCAAGCCGATATTCAGCGGAGAGTTTTCCACTCAACTCTCCGATCTGTAAAATGCAGAAGGACACAGAGCGCTGGTAATCAGGGTCGCTGTCAAAGGTTTCAAAGGATTCTCCGTAGCGCTCGATCGTCTTGCGGATTTCAAGGCAGTAATCGCGGATATGGGCTAAACGCTGGGCATCAGGCGGCAACATAGAGATTCACCCTTTCTTTCAGCACCGTATCACGGAAGCGTACATCGTTTTCCATTTGAGGCCGCTGCTCCAGCGAACTTACCGTAATCAGGTCAATGCTTTTTTGGAGCGCATCTTCCAAGTCGCAGTACACAGCGGAAAGCGAGAGGAGACTCTTGATGTTTGTCCCCGAGGTGTCAATCAAAAGGTCTATGTCACTGGATTCGGTCGCCGTGCCGCGGGCATAGGAACCGAACAGATAAACCGCCTTCAGCCCGTACTTCTGTGCAACAGGCAAAATACGCTGTGCGATTTGCTCCACGGTATAGACCATCTGCAATCACCTCCTTCGGATTGATACCACCAGTATACCCGTAAAAAGTGAAAAACTCAATTCAAAGATTATGAACAAGGAGAACAACTGAACATGAAAAAGATCCATCGCGTATTGGCCATGCTCATGGCCGCCATCATGGCTCTGAGCCTCATCACCACAGCGTTCGCAGAACCTACCATCGATCCCAGCAAAAAAGCATCCCTGAGCATCTATAAATATGACATCACCGCAGCCGGCAACGACGGCGCATGGGATGTGGAGTCCTATGTTTCCACCGGTCTGCATGACGATGCCGTTGTTGACAAGCTGAGCAAGTACACCATTCAGGGCGTGGAGTTCACCTACCTTCGCGTTGCTGACATCACCATGAACAATGAGGTCGTGGACGGTCAACGTCAGGTGGGTGTGCTGTATGGCTTCGACAACAGTGATCGCAGTTCCGCCGTGCTGTCCGCCATCGGCCTGACCGGCGCAGACACTCACAAGACTGAGGGCGGTATCAACTACTTCACCAGCGATATGCTGAACAACAAGCTGTCCACCGCGCTGACTGCCAATGCCACCACTGTCAAGAACTCTCTGGAAACCGCCGTGAAGAGCGGCGGCGTGGCTATGCCCGAAACGGACGCCACCGGCCACGCCTCTGCTGATCAGTTGGAGCAGGGGCTTTATCTGGTGGTGGAAACCCGCGTCCCTGAAAATGTGACCTCCACCTGCAATCCCTTCTTCGTATCCCTGCCCATGACCACCATCGACGGCGCGGCGTGGAACTACGATGTCACTGTTTATCCCAAGAACCAGACCGGCAACCCCGACCTCGAAAAGACCGTGCGTGAGGCCAAGAACTCCACCGGCAAGAACACCGGCAGCCTGACCGACATCAAGGACGGTTACGAGCATACTGCTACCGCATCCGTGGGTGATGTTGTGGACTATCAGATCATCAGCACCCTGCCCACCATCACCTCCAAGGCGTCGGCTTTGAGCGAGTACACCTATGTGGACACGCTGAGCAAGGGTATCCGCTACAACAAGAACGACGTGGTCATCGAGTTCTTCAAGGACGCTGGCTGCACCGACAAAATCACTACCTGGGCCGAGAACTCCGGCAAATTCGCCGTGGCTTACGATGACGCAGCCAACACTATGACCATCCGCATGACCGATACCGGCCTGGCGGAGATCAACGAGGCAACCACCGTTTACACCGACAGCGTGAAGCGCGGCTATTCCGACTGCACCATGCGGATTACCTATGCGGCCACTCTGACCTCCGACGCTCAGATGGGCAACAAGGATAACCCCAACGAAGTCGAGCTGACTTGGAAGCGCACCAACACTACTTACTACGACACTCTGAAGGACTGCTGCCATGTCTACACCTACGGCATTGACGTTCTCAAGCAGTTCTCCGACAACGGCGGCAACCTGCGGAACGTGAAGTTCCGGCTGCACAACGACACCGATGATGTATTCGTGATTGCCGACCTGAAGGATGGCGTGTACTACGCCAAGGGCTTTGCTGCCAAGAAAGCGGACGCCACCACCTTCGTCCCCAACGTGCAGGGTCATGTGGTGGTGAAGGGGCTGGAGGATGACACTTACTCCCTGACTGAGACTGCCACCGACAAGGGCTACATTCTCCTCAAGGAAGCGGTCAAGATCGTCATCATCACTAAGGAAAACGGCGCTTGCGAGCAGTGCGGCGCCAAGCTGCTGACCGCCGCCGGCACCGTCAACGGCAAGGCTGGCAGCATGACGGACGGCAACGCCATCGTCCCCCTGACCGTGGTCAACAACCCCGGCTTTGATTTGCCCAAGACGGGCGGCTACGGCACTTGGATGTTCACCATCGGCGGCGTGGCGCTGCTGGGCGCGGCGGCGTTTATCGTGATCCGCAGCCGTAAGCACAAGAACGAGCAGTGAAACGCTGGCTACTGGCGGCAGCTTGCGGTATTGCAGCGCTGGTGCTGATGCTTTACCCATTGGTGGGAGACCTCTTGAATGAAAAGTATCATTCCGATGTGGAAACCACCTACACCGCAGTTATCGCGGACACCGATGACGCCGAGCTGACCGCCCAGCGTGAAGCCGCAGAGCAGTACAACGCCATGCTGTCCGGCGCAACTATCACTGAGGGAGGGGCTTCCGCCCCTCCCTTGCCGTATGCGGAGCAGCTCACGGTGGGCGGTGCTATGTGCTACATCGATATTCCCAAAATCAACGTATATTTGCCCGTGCAGCACGGAACGGGCGCGGACACGCTGGAGTGTGCCGTGGGTCATGTGGTCGGCACATCTCTGCCGGTTGGCGGCAGCAGTACCCACGCGGTGCTGTCGGCTCACAGCGGACTGGCGAGTTCCAAGCTGTTTTCGGACATCGACCAGCTTGCAGAGGGAGACACGTTTTACATCCACGTGCTGGGCGATACGCTGGCATACAAGGTGGATGCCGTCCACGCGGTATTGCCTACGGACACATCGCGGCTCCAAATTGAAGGCGGCAAGGACTATGTAACATTGGTGACCTGCACCCCGTTCGGCATCAACACGCACCGGCTACTGGTGCGAGGTCATCGGATGCCGTATGTACCGGAGCAGGAAGCGACTGCCGCCGCAGAAAAACCTGTGGCATCTTCCTGGACGCGGCATTACCTCACCGGCTTGGGTATCGGCCTTGGCGCGGTAGCTGTTGCAGGCAGCGGATACTTCCTGATGAGGAGGAAACGCCATGCGTAAGACATCTCTTGTGCTGGCGGTGCTGCTGGCCGCGGCGGGCATCTGCGTGATGCTGTGGCCGATGTTCACAGGACACAGGCTTCAAGCCGACACGAACGAAGCCGTACAAAACTTCCTTGAAGAACGAAAGCCGGAGCAGCAATATCCCGAACTGCTGGCGGCTCTACAAGAGTATAACCGCCAGCTTTACGCAGAAAAGCAGTGCAACCTCACCGACCTTGAAGCCTGCGAGGAGCCCGCCGCCGACTTGACTGTCTACGGCATCGAGGACGAGGTAATAGGCGTCTTGGAAATTCCCACCATGGAACTTATCATGCCGGTCTATCTGGGCGCGTCCGACGCTCACCTTGCCGCAGGCGCGGCGGTGCTTGGCAACACCTCCGCGCCCATCGGCGGTGACAACACCAACTGCGTTATCGCAGGCCACCGTGGATGGCGCGGAGCGGACTACTTCCGGCATATCGACCGCTTGCAGGCGGGCGATACCGTGCAAGTCACAAATTTATGGGAAACGCTGACCTACACAGTGGCCGACATTCAGATCATCCAGCCGCACGAGGTGGATAAGATCAAAATTCAACCGAACCGCGATCTGCTGACAATGCTGACCTGCCACCCCTACGCCAGCGGCGGGCGACAGCGGTATGTGGTGTACTGCGAAAAACTGCCCACCATGAGCCAAGCACGGTGAGCAGCTTTTTTTGAGAGGATTCAGACAAGCGTGTCATCCAGCAGGAAGTCGATGACGCCAATATTGAGAATGCCGTTATCATCATACCAACGCTTGCGAATGTCATGACGCACGATAATCTTCGGGAAAGAATCGCCGGTCAGCGCAAAAGGCTTGTTTTCAGCGATTGCCTTTTCCTCCGTTCCCAGCGCGTAGGCAGACTGAATATAGGTCTTCTTGCCACCGGAGGTTGCAATGAAGTCGATTTCCCGCGCGACCGGCACGACCTTTCCTTTGGCATTTTTCTCATTGCCATAGACGATGCCAATGTCAACGGCGCATTCGCGGATCATCAACTCATTGAAAATGATGTTCTCCATGATGTGCGTCATTTCCTGCTGGCGGAAGCCGATACGGGCATTTCTCAGTCCAATGTCTTCACAGTAGTATTTGTTGGGATAGTCAAAATAGCTCTTGCCCTTCACATCCCAGCGCTTGCATTCGGTAAAGAGGAAGGAATCCGATAAGTGATCCATATAGGCTTTCACGGTGTTCAAGGCAACGACATTTTCACCGCTACGCTTCTGCACTGTGTTGATGGCGGCAGCAACCTTCGTTGGGTTGGTCAGAGAGCCGATAGACGAACACAGCAGATCAAGAATCGCGGACAGCACATCCTCACGCTTGATCTTCTTCCGCTCTACAATGTCCTTCAGATAGACCTCAGAAAACAGCGATTTCAGATAAGCCATTTTCGCGGCATCTGTGGGACGGGAAAGGATCAGCGGCATACCGCCGTAGAAGGCATAGTCCTCAAAGGCATCCTGCTTATCGCCGCCGACAGCCGTGTAGTATTCGGCAAAGGAAAGCGGATGCACACGGATCTCATCGCTCCGTCCCCGGAACTCAGTCAGTATATCGGAGGACAGCATTTTGGAGTTGCTGCCGGTCACATAAATGTCCAAGTTGGACAAGGACTTCAAATCGTTGAGCGCGTCGTAGAAGGTAACCTTCTTGCCATCTGGATTGTAGGGATTCGGAACCTCGTCGGACATCTGAATCTCGTCTACAAAAAGATAATATTGGTCTGCACTGTGTTCTACGATCTCACGGACATGAGCCGAAAGCTCCAGCGGATTGCGATAGCGAATATCACGGGTCAAGTCCAACTCAAAGGACAGAATATGATCTTCGGTAACACCCTCACCGAGAAGGTAACTCTTGAACAGATTGCGAAGCAGAAAGGACTTGCCGCATCTGCGGATGCCAGTGATCACCTTCACCTGACCATCCCACATGAAGGAGATGATTTTTTTCAAATAGCGATCTCGTTTTATTTCCATAGCCCAACCTCCATTGAAAACTTGTTGGTATTATCATGCTACATTTCAATGGATAGTATACGACACCGTGAGATAAAAATCAACAGCTTAGATGAAATGTTTGCAAATAAACCCGATAACATTTCAACGGGTGGTGATTCAAACCACCGCTCCTGTGAGGTGAAGAAGCCTGAAAGATGACAAGAACTGCGACGCGGCTGACCTGCCACCCTTATGCCAGCGGCGGCAAGCAGCGGTATGTGGTCTATTGTGAAAGAACCAAATATTAGGAGGATCAATACTATGAAAAAAGCAATTTGCATTATTCTGGCCGTGGCTGCTGCCATGACATTTATCGTCTCCAGACGCCCCCGACCCCGCGGCCGCAGAGAAATTTGAAAAATTTTTCAAAAAGTGGCGCACTTTTGATTTCGTTTTACGGATAATGATAGTAGAGGGAATTTTATGGACAAGCGTTTTTACCGATTTTTACAGGCAACCTGCTGTAACTGGCGCAACAGCTTCTTCATTGATTGCCAGCGTTGTGACGGGTGCTCCGGTTTTCTCCTGTCTGTAAATCACAATGCCGTGCCGTCAATGATCCCTGTGGCGGTATTCGAGGAGCTTTCCGGCGAGACCGTGGATAAATATGATTGCGTCGGCATTATGACGCTGGAGGGATTCCAACGCTTCTACACCAGCTGGCTTGTCTGGAACGTAGAAGACCCGAAACGGTGCAGTCTATCCCAATTGTGGGAGAGCTGCCAGCAATGAACGTATGCACACCCAGCAAAGGAGGTGAATCATCTGAAAAGAGTCAACATCCACTGCCCCAACTGCGGGGCCAAGGCCACTCTACATCCGGCCAGCTTTGTGTATGGAAATGACCGCAGCACATACAAGTATCTGTATGTCTGTGATCGCTATCCCGCCTGCAACAGCTATGTGGCTGCCCATCGCGCCACACGGCAGCCCATGGGCTCTCTAGCTGACGGGGAGCTTCGGCATAAGCGTATCCAGGCACACCGGGCATTTGACCGCCTGTGGCGGTCCGGCTTGATGACCAAGAAAGAGGCGTATCAATGGATGCAGACAGAGTTCGGTCTGCACGAGGAACAGGCGCATATCGCACAATTCGGCGCGTACATGTGTGATCGGTTGATCTGCGCCTGCGATAAGTTTCGTATCCACAGCGCAGAGGTCGCATAGAGAGCACGCCTAAAACCACAGAGAAAGAGAGGTGAATCTGACGATGAAGAATAGGGATATTGCCCTTACTGATGCCCAGCGCAGTATGGTAGAGGCGAATATGGACGTGGTACGCTGGGCCATCCGTACCAGCATTCAGGTCAATGAGCAGCGCTATGGTTTCGGCTATGACGATTTGTTTCAAGAGGGCTGCATTTGGCTTTGCAAGGCCGCAGTGACGTATGACCCGGACGGCGGCGCCAGCTTTCCCACCTATGCTCAGAGGGTCGTTGAGAACGGTCTGCGTACCTATTGCCGGTTGCAGCACAGCAAGGAGCTGCGCAGCTTTCCTGTATCGGAGATCTTTGACACGGAGGCTGACAATCACCGTGCCATGGCCTCCGGCATCCGCAGTCTTCAGGAGCAGCTGGCTGAGGTAGATGCGTTATCGCTTCTGGAAAGCGCGAAGCAGCAATACAACGGTGTCGCACGGCTGGGTATCGAGGCGATGCAGCTGAAATTTATCGGCCTGAGCAATACGGACATTGCTGCCTATTATGGGATCAAGGCCAACTATTTGGGCGCGGCCGTACATAGAGCCGCCGAGCGGCTGAGGAATAACGCGGAGTTTTTGAATAGCCTTGAATATGAGCCGTTGAAGAAAAGCTCCAAGGCTTCGTGAAAAATGTGAGGTGAAATTCATGCAGAAATACTATACGGCGGTGGGCCGCTTCGAGCGCAAAGGCCGCATGGGCGATATGACCTGCCCTATGGTCATCATCAACAACCGGGAATATGCATTGGACATCCAGGAGATGATCCTTTGGGCAGCACTGAACTGGCAGATCATGGATGCCGGATCCCTTGAGGATGCTTATTCTGCCAAGCTGAAAGCCAGCGGCATCAGACCCCAGCGCAGTATCTCCGACTGTATGCGCCGGCTGATGCAGCGCGGACTGGTGGTGGAGGGCTGCGGCGAAACCGATGAGGATGCACTGTATGCTCTGTTGTCAGGGCTTTACGTGGTGCCGATCTCAGACAGTCTGCTGCTGCGGCTGATCTCGTTTATCAAGCTGACGGTTTTCGGCCATGTCCCTTTTGCGGTTACCAGGAAGCTGTTTCGCAAGGACCGGCGCAGCGCAAACGAACGGCGGGTTTATCGTCTGTCCCGTCAGGCACTCTTATCCACGGCAGAACTGATCAAGTGTGTGGAGTATGACATCCATACGATCCACTCTGATTCGCAGCTGATGGACGCCCTGTATGCAGACGATACCACCACCAGCGACAATATCGCGGATATGGTCAGGCCCTTCGTCTGCTGCCGCCCCGTGCTGCAGGCCGTGGCAAACCTCTATCTGCGCCGTCAGATCATCTTTGAGAGGCTGTCATGATGGACAAGCTCAGGACAGCACCGCTGCCTCTGAGAAGAAAGCTGCTCCTCACCGCGTTGGCAGGGGCGGCTTTCTTCCTTGTAGGGCTGGCAGCCATTTTCTTTTCCCTCGATACCGTTACAGCTCTGCTCAGCGGTATCCTCGCCATAGGACTTGCCTATAAAACAGCAGAACTCTACCGCCTAATTATCGCCGGGCACTACACGACCGTTGATGGTACCTGCATTGCCATCACACAGATGCCGCTCCGCAAGTACCGCAATATCCGGATCATAGACAGTCAGGAGCGTGAAAGGACACTTGTACTGCCCAGGCAGGACAAGATAGAGGTTGGCTGCCGATATCATTTCTATTTCAAATCCTCTGCACATAAATCTCCTGCACAGGTACAGACCGGCAGCAGCTTCATAGACGAATCTCTCCCGACCGATGGCTTTCTTGGGCTTGAGGCGGCGTCGGATTATAGCAATATTGACACAGTGCGTTGATTATAGTATAATTCAAATCAAGAAAAGCATACTATGATTAGAAGGAGGCTGTGATATGACGCTTTTAGATAGACTCACAACGAATTTCGGCTGTAACGAGCCGATCTTACTTGATGAGATTGACTGCGGGGGCTATTCACGCCCGTGGCTCTTCAAAGAACTGAACGAATTGTGTAGAACTGGTAGGCTGGTGCGTTTTGACCGCGGTATTTATTATATTCCCACTGAGACAGCATTTGGCACCAGTCTGCTCGACCCCCGCAAAGTAATCGAGAAAAAATATGTAAAGGATAGTTCTGGCTGTTACGGCTACTATTCCGGTGCAGCTTTCTTAAACCAACTGGGGCTGTCAACGCAAATGCCCAATACCATTGAAGTCTGTACCAACAACGAAAAGACACGTTCCCGTGAGTTAGCTATCGGGAAGCAGCGTGTTATTCTACGCAGAGCCAGAAGTAAGGTCACGGCAAAAAATGCTGCTGTGTTGAGCTTCCTGGAGCTTATGAATGAAATGCCGGCACCTTATTTCTCCGAAGGGAAGAAGAAACTGACCATAGAGTTTATCACAAAAAACGGCATTACGAGACGCGACATCACAGAATACGCACCTGCGTTTCCTGATAAGGCTATGCGCACTCTGGTGGAAAGTGAGATCATCTATCATGTTACACAGTAATAGAGAATTGTTCGAGCAAGCTATACTACGAACGGCAGATGCGACAGGGATTGCGGCCAGCATCATTGAAAAAGACTACTATGTCACGGAGTTTTTAAGGAGGATGACTTCCTATCAGCCAGACATGGTGTTCAAGGGCGGAACTTCACTCTCAAAATGCTATAAGCTGATCCAGCGCTTTTCTGAGGACATTGATTTGAATGTTGAGGACCGTCCCAGTGAAGGGCAGCGTAAAGCACTCAAGCGAAATATTTTGGCGGTAGTTGATGACTTGGGATTATCCCTGAGCAATGCTGAAGAAATTCGCAGCCGGCGCGACTATAATCGCTATGTGATCAATTACCCTGCATTGCAAGGGGCAACGTATTTGAAGCAGCAGCTTATCGTTGAAACCGTTGTTTCCATGCGCGCATTCCCGAATCATCCCATGGACGCATCCAGTTTCATTTATGATTTCCTGAAAGATACCGGCAGAGAAGATATTATCCGCGAATACAATCTGCAACCTTTTTCAATCAATGTGCAGGCAGCGGAGCGTACCCTGCTGGATAAGCTGTTTGCACTTGCAGACTACTACCTCAATGGATCGATCACAGAGCATTCGCGGCACATTTATGACATATATAAGTTGAGTATGATCGTCACGATTGATGATACTCTGCGACAATTAGCCAGTGAGGTCATTCTGGAACGCCGCTCGCACAAGGTCTGCCTGTCTGCACAAGAGGGGGTGGATATGAATAATCTCCTTCGGCAGATCGTTGACTCCGATGCATATAGGAGTGACTATGAGCAGATTACATCCGCACTCCTTTTTGAAGACGTGTCATATTCCACCGCAATCACTGCGCTGCAGCACATCATTGATTCTCGTGTGTTTCAATAAATGTCTATATATAGAATTGCGACTCTTGACAATCGCAATATATAGTGCTACAATGCACTTGTAGTTGTTCTTTGTGCATCGCCTATTCAGGGCTTCCGAATACCTTTCGGATCGCACACGTTTGTTAAGATTGTAATTTAGTGCCGACATGACAGCTTTGGCTTATTGCTGATGCTGTATGCCGGCACTTTTTATTATAGATATTTAAGCCGTAAGGCAGAAAGGAGTGTAATGGCAAACATATCCGTCGTTGGCCGTATTGTATCGGATGATATTGAACTGAAGATCAGCGCCAATAATCGGCCCTATCTACGGTTCGACCTTGCGGAGCGTACCGGTAAGGGGGCTTACGCAAGAACGCAGTATTATCAGGTCGTTGCCTTTGGGGCTATTGCCTCACAGTTCGTCAAAAGAGGCTTGTGCCGCGGTGCGCTGATCAGTGTGGAAGGCACACTGGAGCTGGAGGACTATCTGAAACGGGATGGTTGGACGCGGGATAAGCGTCTGAAGGTCATCGCGTTTCGATGGCGGTATCTCCAGCCCTATGACACGAAAGTGCCTGAACAGGCACCGGAGATCGACGGAGAACGAGAACCCCTGCCCGGATAGGATGCTGGGCATAAGAGGAGCTGTCATGTATCAAAAGGATGCGTGGCAGCTCCTCTTTTTTGTTTTCATCACGAAAAGGAAAGGATGTGCAAAGCATGAATAAGAAGAAGTCCATCTGGTCTGGCGTATCTGTCCTTATCGCAGCCGTTCTGGCCATCGTTGCGTTTGTACGCAGCGACACACAGATCTGGCTTCTGACAGCCGCATTTACCATTTGGGCGATTTGGGTCACGGCCGCATTCGTATTCCCTTATATACAGGAACAGGAAAACGAAAAGCGGCGCGCCGCCCGCAGAGCAGCCTATGATGCACAGCGCCAGAGTCTTCGCGCACTGTCTGTGGAAGAGGAGGATGGCTTCGGCCCACTGCTGCTCCGCCATGTTAACCACCGGATCTCCGCATATTTGAAAGCAGTGTATCCGGATGCCACATGGGAGTGGCGCAGCCCAGAGCCGGAGAAGCTGATCCTTCACGGCGGTACAGGCCGTATCACCATCTCTGGTATTCCCGACTATGATCAGGCGGAGGTGACCTTTGACCAAAAGGCCAACTTCTCCTGCTCACTGCTGAAGGTCACACCTGTGGTACAGAGTGCGGCGGAGAACGGTACCTCCGAGAAGCTGCCTGCTCCGCCCCGTGAGATCGATCCGCAGGTCTGGTTCGAGCAGCAGGGACGCAAGGTTCTGGATGATCTGATCTACGACCTCAACTCCCGTGGCTATAGCAGCCTTGTCATCAAGGACAACGGTGACATCTGCATCCGTCAGGGTGACGTAGAGAAAGCGCAGACCTCATTCAAAAGCCTGCCGGAGAAGCATTACTGGCCTCGGCTCCTGAAGGTATTCGAGCGTGAGGGCATCGCCGCCAGCATGACGGATGATGCCATCGCGCTGAACTGGTAAGGAGGGTGCTGCCATGAAAACAGGCTTAACCCTGGAGCAGCTTGCCGCGGAGATCACCCGGCAGCAGAGTGCCAAAGAGGATTATGTGGTCAATACCGGCAATCTTCGTCTGGAAAGCTATGGTCCCGATCTGACACTTCGTGTGCTGGACAGTGACGGCGCAGACCGTATCGAACCGCTGGAGATCGGGGACATCGCCCACCGGCAGATCGGTACGCATCTGAGTATCCCTGCCAAGTACTATGAGCGAATGCGCAGCGAAGACCCCGGACTACTGGCACACAATGTCAACACATGGCTGGAGCGGACACCTGCCCAGCGCATGATCCGTGTGCTGGACGGTAAGGCACGCGCCTACCTCAGCAATCGTTATCTGCGTATGGACAACTACAGTATCGCCTCAGCGGTGCTGCCCATCCTGGCGGAGATCCCCGATGTGCGCATCGAGAGCTGCCAGATCACCGACTCCCGCATGTATATCAAGGCGGTCAATCCCCGTTTACAGGAGGATGTGACGCCGGGTGACACAGTGCAGGCCGGTGTGGTCATCAGCAATAGCGAGGTGGGCTTAGGCTCTGTCAACATCCAGCCTCTGATCTACCGATTGGTATGCAGCAACGGTATGGTGGTCAACGACGCCGCCACAAAGCGCAACCATATTGGCCGGGCAACGGATGCGGAGGAGAACTTCCAGCTCTATTCCGAAAAGACGCTGGCTGCAGACGATCACGCTTTTCTGCTGAAGGTGCAGGACACTGTCCGTGCCGCCGCAGAGGAAGCGCGGTTCGCTCAGGTGGTGGGCATGATGCGGGAGGCTGCGGCCGTCCCCATGAACACCGCAGATGTACCCGGCGTTGTGAAGCTGGCCAGCAGACAGTTCGGCCTTACGGACTCGGAGGGTGAGGGCATCCTGCAACATCTGATCGAAGGCCACGACCTGAGCCTGTACGGTCTTTCCAATGCGGTAACACGGTACAGTCAGGACGTAAGCAGCTATGACCGCGCCTCGGATCTGGAGATCATCGGCTACAACATTCTGGCAATGCCCAGAAGTGTGTGGTCGCGGCTGAATCAGGTATCCGCGGCGTAATGTGAAAAAACAAAAAAGATAAAATGGAGGATCAAAAAATGAGTTATCCTGAAACTACTACGATGGCAACTGCCAGTGCATTCAACCTTCCCACCATGGCCGGCCTTGATTTCGGCAACGATGATCTTGCCGACGATATGGAGGGCTTGACGCTCTCATTTCCCAAGGTCAAGATCCCGTCCGGAGGCGCACTGCAATTCGAGATGCCTACCGGCGACCCGGAGAATCCGGAGTATACCCGTTTTCTGCAGGGCGTTATCCTGTATCACCATGCCAGTGGCGCGTATTGGCCCGAGGGCTGTGAATACGATGATAACACCGTCCCTCTGTGCTCCACCGTGGACGGAAAGCAGGGCTACGGTACGCCCGGCGGCGCCTGTGCTGCCTGTGAGCTGAACCGTTACGGGACGGCAACAGACGGGAAGGGGAAGGCCTGCAAAAATATGCGTATTCTGTATCTTCTGCAGGACGGTGACTATATCCCGCTGCAGCTCTCTCTGCCGCCTACCAGCCTGCGACCGTTCAATGATTTCATGAATGCCGCGTTTGTGGCCCGGCGCCGTCCGGCATGGAGCAGCGTGGTGCAGATCGGCTTGAAGCGCGTGGACAACGGCAACAATACCTACAGCGTGGCGACCTTCCGTAAAGTGGAAGATCTCCAGCCTGAACAGGTGGGCGAGTTCCGCGCCTTTGTAGAGTCGTTCCGCCAGCAGGCGAAGGAGATGCTGAAGAACCGTGCGGAGCTGTCTGCCGCCCGTGAGGGTGAGGAGGATCAGTATGCCACCGCAAACACCGAGTATGCTGTTGCCGACAGCGGCCAGCATTTCTGCATTTCCGGTGCGGATGTGATCGATGGCGAGCGTGAGGAGCTTCCCCACTAAATGAACCTATCAGACCTTATAGGGATCTGAAACATGTGAAGAGCCGCAGTCTGTGTAAAACACAGGCTGCGGCTCCCGGCATATAGGAGGAACTGTAATGAATGAAAATACCCCCATGACCCCGGCGCAGCAGTTATTTGCGGAGGAGCATCACAATCTGGTCTATGCTTTTCTCAATGAGAAGAAGCTGCCGGAGGATGAGTATTACGATGTGGTGGTCTTTGGCTACTTGCAGGCAGTCATGGACTATACCACGCAGGGTGAGTCCAGCCGTTTCAGCTTCGCCACCATTGCATGGCGCAAGATGGAGAGCCGCCTGGCAGACCACTTCCGCCATCAGGCATCTACCAAGCGTGCAGCACCGACGGTCAGCCTCAATGCTGTTATGGACGATGCCGGCCTGTCTCTGTCCGATATGCTCTCCGCAGCGGATGAGAGCTTTCTTGAGATGGAGACCGGCCTGCTGTTCCACGATCTGGGCCGGCATATGCCCCGCCGTGATATGAACGTACTGCGGCTCAAGGCAGATGGCTACGGTACGCGGGAGATCGCGCAGAGGGAGAATACCACCGTGCACATGGTGCGGAGTATTCTCAAGTGTGCCTATTAGATCATTCGCAAGCTGTTTTTCGATTCGGATAATGATCGCGCTTTTCACGACCACACAGGTCGAAGGAAGGAGAAAGAAAATGAATAAGAAGCAGGTCATTCTTACCGGCCGGTTGGCCGCACCGCTCTGCGAGGGCAGCCGTGCATGGATACGCCATCATAGCGGTCTGGTCTGCACCTCACGGGTCGTCCGTATCCAATCTCTCACTGACCGAAAGGCCGTTTTTGAGACCATGAACTCCATGTATCATGTGTCCTTGGAAACGTACCCTTTTGTGATGGAGCTGCCGGAAGCGATGTGCGCATAGTATGACAAATGGTACAGGAGGGCGGCAAAAAATGCCGCCCCTCCTATACCCCCATCTCCCAGTATAATGGGTATAATGGGATCGAAGGAAGCTAACATACCGATTTATGCGGCAGTAAAGCCCAGTGTAAATCTATGCACCTTCCCCCGATACCAAACGTGTTAATCGAAGCAGCACAATAAGAATAAATGCGGAGAAGCACCGCTGAATTGTTTGACGACAGTTCAGCGGTGCTTTTGTTTTTGTAGGAGGACTTTTAATTATGGGATTACTCGATAAATTGGAGCAAGTTGAGATCAAGGCGGATTCCCGCCTGCCGGAGGATGACCTGATGTTCTGCGAAACCCAGCAACAGGCGTATGATGAATCCTGCCGTGCGCTCCGTGAAATACGCCAACAGTGGAAAAAAGCGATTCAGGCGCAAAGAGACCTGCTCGGCATAGGGCAGGATGGGTCGCTGCCCTACTTTGGGAGCAATTACCGGTTCGGGATAACGGATCTGAACCGAGAACTGGAGAAGTTCCACAGTAGGTTCATCTCTGAGCTCACACAGCATTTCAATGAGAAATATAGCGTAACGATCTCAACGGATGCCATCAAAGAGCATCTGATCCCCGCAGAGCCGGACCCGTATAGGTGCGATATGGATACGAGCAAGGAGTATCATCGCAATCTGCGGGATCTTTCGCTGCACTATGAAGATGTGGTTGACCAGATGTTTATACAGCTGGACGGACTCAGCTTCGTAGAACGTGCTTTTCAGGAGCTGCGTACCAAATGCCATAAGGCGGCATATTGGAGTAATAGCAATGCCGGTTACGATAGAAAAGGAGATACGCTTCGTTTTGGCGGATACTTTTGCAGTTGCGATGAACGATGGGGCCATGAAGAGTGGAGGCTTGCAGAACGTATGCAGGACATTTTTACCGCTGTAGCACACTATGAGACCAATACATTTGGGCGCTTTCCCGCAGGCTTTTCCGAGCTGCTGGGGTACTCTGACGTATCCACATCGCAGTTCCAGTTTCCAACCTGCCAGAAGCTCGTACAACTGCGCATGTTCAAAAACGGGCGCGTGGATCTGAAGTTTAAGACGGCGTCTATTGCAAAGGAGTTTGCCGAAACGTATCTTGACTATTCATGCTGAGGTGTCGTCATGAAGTATACACCCTCGACAGAATCGATCCCCCAGAGCAGTCGCAGAGCAGTTAACGAAAAGCTCCTGTACCTGATCGACAACAACTGCTGCGAAGCGTATGGTATCACGAAGCAGGATATTTTTCAGGGTTATACAGGGGATGGAGGCCTGCACGGGCTTTCCCGGAAGAACTATCGGAGCTACCATACATACAGTGAGGCAAAAAAAGAGCTGGAAAACGGCCAGTTCTTTACACCGCCCGCCTTGTGTCAGTTTGTGGCGGATTGCCTTCGACTGGAAGAGGACGATCTGGTAGCGGACCTCACCTGTGGGATGGGGAACTTCTTCAACGTAATGCCGGTGGAAGCCAATGTCTACGGCTGTGAATTGGACACCAAGGCATTCAAGGTGGCGTCATATCTTTATCCGGAGGCCAATCTGGTTAATAAGGATATTCGCAATTATATGCCGCAGGTACGCTTTGATTATGTGGTAGGCAACCCGCCCTTCAACCTGCAATGGATGGCTGAGAATGGAAAGGAGTATCTATCGCAGCTCTACTATTGCTTGAAGGCTGCCCAATTCTTGAAGCCGCTGGGGATCCTGGCTTTGATCGTACCCAACTCATTTCTGGCCGACTCGTTTTCGGACAGCTCTATGATTCGGAAGATGGAGGCACAATTCCGGTTTCTTGGTCAGATCCTGTTGCCGGATGATACCTTTGCGCAGATGGGTGTTTCGCACTTCCCAATAAAGCTGCAGTTCTGGCAGAAGAAGGGCGTGGATTCCGAAACACCGGCTCGCTATCACACAGGAATGGATAGCGATCTTTCCGGCGGCATCTATGCTGGTGCAGCACAAGCGATCCACATGTCGCTGCTGCAAATGCCAAAGGCCATGCTGAAGGAAAATCGCGCCAAGATCCTGCGGGAACTGGCAAAGGAGCGTCAAACCTCTGCATCGTTTACTTATACGGTAGAGAAGATGCTGTACCAAATCAGGATACATCCGTCCCTGAAGGATCGGTATGCCCAATGCTGCGCGTATCTGCATCGGTTCTATACGGAGACACAACCGCCAGAGATGCGATATGAGGAATGGTGCAAACGGCGGTTGACCGAGGCGAAGGTACTGCATTATCTTCGTCAGACACTCAGACGTCAGAACCGGCAGCCGGAACGTGATGAGATCCACCTTGTCAAGCGGGATTATTCATTCGCCTATAAAGGGTATAGTGCCGCAGTGCGACGCCGCATGAGTGAAGAGCTGCGCCAACCTATCCCGGCCTGTGAAGCAGTGCTGCGCGGTGAAACACTCCCTGGTTACGAACGGCTGCTGCGTAAAAAGCGGCATGAATACCTGATCCAGAGCCAGCCTTTTCAGGAAATGACCCCGGACACGGGAATTGGGAAATGGTTGGATGATTTCTGGTTATGGGATGCCGAGAACGAGGAGGAGATCCTGCTGAACGATACCCAACTCCACGACCTGAATCTTGCTCTGCAAAAGCGCTATACGCTGCTGCAATGGGAACAGGGTTCCGGTAAGACGCTGGCTGGCATTGCCTATGGGAAATACCGCATGGACAGACAAGGGTATCGTAACACCTGGGTCATTTCATCGGCCATCTCTATCCGCAATAACTGGAATGTGGTGCTGCCCAACTATGACGTGTCGTATGTGTTCGTGGAACGGCTGAGGGATCTGGAGCGTATCAAGCCCGGCGACTTTGTGCTGATGACCTTTAATGCGCTGTGCAAGTATCGCAGGCAAATCAAAAAATGGCTGAAGATCCATAGCCGCAAGACCTGTCTTGTACTGGATGAAAGCGATGAGATATGCAATCCGTACAGCAGCCGTGCCAAGGCGGTGCTGTCCTGCTTCAGACGATGCCAATCAAAGCTGCTGACCACAGGAACCAGTACCCGGAACAACATCTCTGAGTTCGCACCGCAGATGGAATTGCTTTATAACAATTCCATCAATATGCTATCCTGCTGCCACACCATCTATCACTATGATAAGGACGGCACGGCGACACGAGAGACTAACCCGTGGTACGGTCAACCGATCCCGGCCTATCGTCGTGGCTACACGCTGTTTGCCAATTCACATCTGCCGGAGAAAATCACCGTATTTGGTGTCGGGCAGCGCACACAGGACATCTACAATGCAGATATTCTGCGCGATATCCTCGCCAAGACAGTGATCACCCGTACCTTTGAGGAGGTCACCGGGAAGGACATCAAACGTATCCATCAAGAGCTCATTCCGTTTTCAGCGGAGGAGAAGGCCGTATGGGTACAGGCGGTCAAGGAGTTCCATACCATGCGCCAGAACTATTTCACCTCAACGAATAACGCGAGGAAAGACGCCATGCTGCGGATCATCCAGCAGATCACGCTTTTGCTGCGGATCAGTGCCGCGCCTAATACGGTTTCGGAGTATAGCGGCGAGCTTCCCGGGAAGCTGCGGAGAACGATCCAGCTTACCGGCAGCTGGGCAGAAGAGATCGTGGCCATAGGCGTCCGCCATACCGTGGTGCTGGACGCATATGCGGCAGCCCTGCGGGAAGCGTTTCCCAACCGGCCACTTTTCATTGTGACCGGCGCGACGACTACCTTTGCGAAACGCAGGGCATTACGGCAAACACTCCGCGAGAGCGGAAACGGCATCCTGCTGTGTACGCAGCAGAGCTTGCCCAGTTCAGTCAACTTCGAGTTCGTCAACAAAGTCATCATCCCGGAGCTGCACTATAACAACTCCCGCATGAGCCAGTTTTACATGCGCTTCATCCGCTTTAATTCCGTTGACTGGAAGGACATCTATTTCCTGACCTATGCACAGAGCATTGAGTCCAACCTGATGCAGATGATATTGGCAAAAGAGAAGCTCAATCTCTTCATGAAGGGCGACGAAGCAGATATGGATGATATTTACGAACGATTTGGAGTGGACTACGATCTCACATCGCTGCTGTTATACCGCGACATAGATGAAGACGGCCGTTTCAGCATTCGCTGGGGCGAACAGGAAATTGCGTAAAGGAGGTATCGAGCATTGAGGCAAAGAGAAACCAAGGCGGAACGGTTCGTGCGTGTGGCTGAACAGCGCACACAACGAGCCGTAGACGCTATCCATTCGCTTTCTAATTGTGCAAGCCGTGTGTGTTACGATTACACACCGGAACAGGTAGAACAGATCATAGCGGCACTGGAGGTGGAAGTAAGACGCCTGCAAAGTGCATTTACGGGCGAAAACCGCTTTACACTGCGCCCATAAGTCAGAGGCCCCGGATGATTTCCGGGGCCTCAAATATAAGTCAATAAGGAGTATAAACATGAAAAGAGAATCTGCCCCGCAGGAGTATATCTGTCGGAATTGCCCGGAACGGTATTACCATGCGATCCCCGCTCCCCAGAAGTCAAAGGGACTCATGATGCACTTTGGCGAAAGCTATTGCACCCTGCCGAAGAGAGCCAGGCATCTTAAAAGCCGTGATCTGAACAGACGGGCACCGGAATGGTGCCCGAAGCGGAAAGTGCCGAACACGCTGCGGATCTACTATTACCGTAACCCGGAGACCTACATGATGGACAGTATGCTGCATCAGGGCTTTGCATTCACACCGCTGCCCACGGCAAGCCGCTATGCAATGGCATATGAGGGAACTTCCACGCTCTCCCCGCGGGAGTTTTGGCTAAAACTGCTCACACAGAAGGATACGGAGCTGTTAGGCATAGAGGTCAAAGCCAAGTCCGTAGTAGAGATAGACGATGGGCTTGCCCCGTGCTTTTTCTTCAAAACGGAAGAAGGCTATACGCGCTGCCAGTGCTTCGATGCTGATCGCGCACGCACCAACTGCATGGAAGGCTGGGAGGGATATAATCAGGAGGACATAAAATGATCATCAACCAAGAGGGTATGCGCTATACATACAACGGCATGACCTACACTGTCGGTGCCGCTGTCATGGCAACAGAGGCAAGTGAATATCGTGGACTTTATGGCACCATCACGGAGATCCGTGACGGATCTGACCGAGAGACAGAGAATGATACGCCTGACATCTATTGCTGTTTTGAACCACCTCTGTTTCAAGAGGAGATCCGGGAGCTGGAGCGACGCTTCACAGAACTATATCAATCGCCTAAGAAGCTCGACGAGATCACGCTGGATATGGTTATCATGGCACCGGAGATGGTTCGGGTGATCTCGGCTGACCCAAAGGAGTGTAAGGCCTGCGAGCTTTACCTGCTTACCACACACTGCACGACGAATCTGGATTCCAGCAGCTTCACTGAGCTATACGCCGACTACGATGCCGGACGTTTTGCCCTACTGCAAAGTGTCCGGGAGGAACAACAGGATGGCTGCGTAAAGGATTGGGCAGATAGGGACGTACTGGAAGAAGAATATGGCATTGACCGCTATGAGGCATGGTATCGTGATGAATACTTCGAGAATCATTTCGCCATATCGCTTGAAAAGCTGTCCCTCATGCTGCCGCCAGATTTTATGGAAAATCCGAAAAGTTATAATTGAAATTATTATAATTTGCGGTATAATACTTTATGGAGGCGGTGAGCTTATGAAGCAATTTGTTGATCGACAGCAGGAGATGGAGACGCTGCAAAGTGAGTATGAGCGGAATGGCAGCGCACTTGTCGTACTGTATGGGCGTCGGCGAGTAGGAAAAACTACGCTGATATCCGAGTTTATTCGGGATAAAAACGCCCTGTTTTTCCTTGCGAGTGAAGAGTCCGAAGCGCAAAACCGAGCGGCATTCAAGGAGAAGGCAGCAGAATTTATTGATAGCGATCTTCTGCGTAATGCAGATGTCAAAAGCTGGGACGTGATATTCAAATCAATCATGGATGCCAAGCATGACAGCAAGCCCGTTATCGTGCTGGATGAATTTCAGTATCTGGGCAAAGCGGAGCCTGCGTTCCCTTCCATTTTCCAGCGGATATGGGAAGAGATATTAAAGAACCAGTCTGTTATGGTAATTCTTTGCGGCTCCCTGATCTCCATGATGGAGTCCCAGACACTTGCCTACGGCAGCCCTTTATACGGAAGGCGAACCGCGCAGATCCGGCTCAAGCAGATCCCGTTCGCCTATTACCATGAGTTTTTCCCTGGCAAAACCCGCAGAGAACTCATTGAGCTATACTCTGTTACAGGCGGTGTCCCCAAGTATATCGAGTTATTTTCGGAGAGCGGCGATATCTATCGTGCTATCCAGAAATGCGTACTGAACCGTTCCGGCTATCTCTATGATGAACCGCATTTTTTGCTGCAGCAGGAGGTCAGTGAAGTCGGCAGTTACTTTTCCATTATCAAGGCGATCGCAGCTGGAAACCACAAGCTTTCCGCGATTGCCGCTGTTTTGGAGGTCAAGTCAACGAACCTGACCAAGTACCTGAAGACTTTGATGGATCTGGATATTCTGGAACGAAGGGTGCCTGTCACAGAGGAAAACCCCGAAAGGAGCAAGCGAGGTCTTTATAAGATCAAGGATAACTATCTGCGGTTCTGGTTCGCGTTCATCTATCCCAATATGAGCTTTATCGAAAGTGGACATAGCGGTATCGTGATGGATAAGATCCGCAAGGGCCTCACCACCAGCCACATCGGTTTCGTATATGAGGACATCTGCCAGGAGCGGATGTGGGAATTGAATGTCAATAACGCATGGCCGTTCCAGTTCTCCAAACTGGGTGGGTATTGGGATGCCAAGAATGAGATCGACATTGCAGCTCTTGATCCGGAGGGCAAGAACCTGATTCTGGGAGAGTGCAAGTACTGGAAAGAGCCAGTTGGTCTTAATGTCCTTCATGCGTTGGAAGCTAAGGCTGGCGATGTCGCATGGGAGCGGGATCGGCGAAAAGTGTGGTACGTCCTGTTCAGCATCTCCGGCTTCTCGGATGAGCTACGCAATCATGCCGCAACACGGGACGATCTTCTTTTGATTGATGATAGGAACGAATAACTGACCGATCAGTTGGCTCACTATTTTCGATATTCTTCCGGCCTTTCTGGTAGAATTGAAAAAGCACTGACAAATGTGTATAAAACAGACGTGGAGATTTCCGCGTCTGTTTTTTTCCTATCTGTTGCAGTAATGCGTATTAAAGTCGTATAAACACAGTATAAGCACAAAAAGAGAAGGAGCTGATCTTATGTTAGTCTGCGTAGACCACGGAAATAAACAAATTAAAACAGCCAGTAGGGTATTTACATCCGGACTGGTAGAGAGCGATACCCGTCCCCCTTTCGGTGACAACATCCTATTTTATCGGGGAAAATACTACACGCTCTCCGACCAGCGAATCCCCTATACTCGGGATAAAACAGAGGACGACCGATTTTTTATCCTGACGTTGTTCGCCATCGCTTACGAGATCAACACGGCGGGCCAGTATGTCCCGGATCGGCTGATGAACATTCAGCTTGCCGTTGGGCTGCCGCCTGCGCATTATGGAACGCAGTATAAACGCTTTGCCCAGTATTTCCTGAACCGCGGTGTGATCGGGTTTGAATTCAATGGGAGGAAATACTCCATCTGCATCACGGAGGCGGTCTGCTTCCCGCAGGCGCTGGCAGCTACGGCTCCGGTGTTCAAGCGGCTCCAGCTCGGCACGGTTGCCAAGGCCACTGTGATCGACATAGGCGGTTTTACTGCCGATTACCTCTCCCTGCGCTATGGCGCAGCAGACTGGGCTTCCTGCGATTCGCTGGAAAACGGCGTCATTACACTCTATAACCGATTGCTGTCCAAGATTCGTGCCGATCATGATCTGCTACTGGAGGAAACGGACATTGACGCCATTCTCACAGGTTGCAGTACAGAGTACGGCAGTGAGATCCAAACACTGGTAGAGCGCGGCGCGGAGTCCTTCGTGGCGGACCTTTTCCGTACTCTGCGGGAGCGGAAGATCGAGCTGCGTACCGGCAAGGTTATTTTTGTAGGCGGCGGCTCTCTGCTGCTTCGGAAACAGATCGAAAAGTCCGGTAAGGTCGGTACAGCCATCTTTGTGGAGGAGATCGGCGCCAACGCTTCCGGGTACGGTCTCTTGTATGCGGCTACGAAGACGAGTAGGTGATCCATATGGGCGAAAAGAAGGATTCCTTCAGATTTACCGTCCAATTCAATGCCGGTGACCCAAGCCACCAGCAGGTAGCCGCGATCTTGAACGAGCAGGGTCGGCGCAAGGCACAGTTCCTGGTCAACGCCGTGACCCACTATATGAATTGCCCGGAAACACCGGAGGCCGCGGCTGCGCCAAGGATAGACCGGCAAACAGTGGAGCAACTGGTTCGTGAGATACTGTCCAATATGCACCCGGAACCCGTACCCGCAGTGGGCGAGGATATGCCCTGCGGTGATCCGGCTATTACGGCCGCTGAAGGCATCCCGTTCGATGCTGCGGCCATGCTGGGAGAAGATGGCTTCCATTCGCTCATGGACTCATTGGCCGCGATACAGAAGCCGTGAAATCAACAGGTGGTCATATAGAGCATACTTCGGCATACATAAATTGCCAGGAGCCGGACTGCGTGATACGCGCAGTCCGGCTCCTGACCTGTAAGGAGACAATGGTCGAAAGTAGCCTAAATTGGAAGTAAGATGAAGTCTTTTTATTTGGCGATACGCTCCAGAATTTCGATCAGCAGCTCGGTGGTAATCTTGACGTCCTCAATCTTGCAGACCTCGTTGGGCGTATGCACATCCACCAGCGTCGGCCCAATGGAGATCATATCCAGATGAGGGTTCTTCTCCGCGAAAGCACCGCACTCCACACCGGCGTGCACTGGCTCCACGATCATATCCGTGCCGGTCAGGTGCTTGTAGGCATCACAAGCGATATGGGTCAGCTTGCTGTTGGGATTGACCGCCCACCCAGGGACATGGCCTTCGCTGTCGAAGGTAAACCCGAAACTGTTAGCCAGCGCGCCGCAGATCACACCGATCTGAGTAGCATGATAGGCAACACTGCTGCGGGCAAACACTGTGAAGCGCACCATATCATCGTCAACGGACACAACACCCAGGTTGGCGGAGCTCTCCACCAGCCCGTCGATAAACGGGCTCATGGTGTGGACGTTATTGGGGACGGTGGTCATCAGTCCCACCATACCGTAGCCGATCTCTCCGGTCAGTACGCGGTCAGGCGCGGTGTCACCAAAGGCGGTGGTGAATACCATATCCGGCTCGATGTTGCCGAAAGCCTCCGCAAACTCTCCACGGAAGGTTTCAATGATAGCCTTGGCCCGATCTTCCTCGGCGGCGGAAAGAACGACCGTGGCGGTGCCAAACGCGGGGATGGCGTTCTTCGCCTGACCACCGCTGAAGGAGGCCACACGATAGCTGACGCCGCCCTGCCGCAGCATTGCCAGCAGCGTAGCGATGCTGACCAGCGCATTGGCGTGGCCCTTGTTGATGCCCACGCCAGAGTGGCCGCCCAGCAAGCCGCTGAAGGAAATGGTCAGCGCCTTGCAACCCACAATAGGCTTCTCCCACTCGGCCTTGTGGCTGTAGTTGAAGAAGTCACCGCCAGCGCAGGAGTTACACAGAGAGCCCAGCGTTTCCCAGTCCAGATTGACCAGATAGTCGCCATCCAGATACTTGGGATCAATGTCCATGGAGTCCATACCATCTTCTTCGTTGGTGGTGAAGATGGCGCGGATGGGGCCGTGACGCAGGGTGTCATCCTGCA
>OIXG01001285.1_pt1 | contig 24848 bp, 24 predicted proteins | sample 1587731 | NCBI WGS metagenome assembly OIXG01 (sample SAMEA3888908, study PRJEB22519) | human gut metagenome | biome: human gut; feature: human-associated habitat; material: faeces | place: Denmark | collected 2010
GCTCAGTTGGTTAGAGCAACCGGCTCATAACCGGTCGGTCCCGGGTTCAAGTCCCCGAAGGCCCACCAAATTAAGTTAATATGGCCCGGTAGCTCAGTTGGTTAGAGCGCTAGCCTGTCACGCTAGAGGCCGTGGGTTCAAGTCCCATCCGGGTCGCCAGTATGCCTCTGTAGCTCAGTCGGTAGAGCAGGGGACTGAAAATCCCCGTGTCGGTGGTTCGATTCCGCCCGGAGGCACCATTTTTTCGATTTGCAATTGTTTGTATTTTGTATTATGTAAGTTTAATATGCGGGAGTGGCTCAGTGGTAGAGCGTCACCTTGCCAAGGTGAACGTCGCGAGTTCGAATCTCGTCTTCCGCTCCACAAAAAGGTATTGCATATGCAATACCTTTTTTCATTCCGGTAAAAAACAGGAGAAGATTTATAATGTCATATATAAACGATTTTATGCAAATTGCAATTGAGCAAGCACGTAAAGCATATACCGAAAATGAAATACCCGTTGGGTGCGTAATAGTAAAAGACGGCAAAATTATTTTTAAAAGCCGCAACAGCATACAAAAAAACAGCAACCCGCTATGTCACGCCGAAATACTTTGCATAAACGGTGCCCTAAAAAAGTTAAATCAAAAATATTTATACGGCTGTGATTTGTATGTAACATTAGAGCCCTGCCCTATGTGTATGGGCGCAATTATGGCGTCACGCATTGCGCGTGTGTACATAGGTGCACAAGACAATAACTTTGGCGCGTGCGGCACAATGTACAATTTATGTGAAACACTTAATCACAAATGCGAAGTATATTTTGGAATAGACGAAGATGAAAGCAAAAAGCTTCTATCGGATTTTTTTGAAAAAATGCGTAAAAAATAAAATTGCAAAAAATAAAAAAATAAAAATAAAACCGCATAATAAAATGATTTATCGGGATAATATTACTGTATGCATACAGTAAGGAGATTTCATGAAAAAAATAGCATTTTTTGATACAAAGCCCTACGACGTTGTGTGGTTTGACAAACTAAAAGACAGCTATAACGTACAAATAAAATATTATGAGTCAAAGCTTACCCCCGATACGGCGGTGCTGGCAAAAAACTTTGACGGCGTTATAGCTTTTGTAAATGACGTTATAGACAAGGAAACCATAGACAGGCTTTACGAATACGGCGTAAAATTTATATCGCTCCGATGTGCGGGATATAATAATGTAGACTTAAAATATGCCGCGGAAAAAATTAAAATTTTCCGCGTTCCCAATTATTCGCCGTATGCCGTTTCGGAGCACACAATGGGTATGCTTTTATGCCTCAACCGAAAAATACACAAAGCATATATCAGAACCAAAGACCTTAATTTTACATTAAACGGACTTACGGGTTTTGATTTGCACGGTAAAACGGTGGGTGTAATAGGTACAGGCAAAATAGGCCGCGTCTTTATGGATATATGCAGGGGCTTTGGAATGAAAATACTTGCCTATGACGTTATCCGAAACGCCGAAAATGTTGAATATACAGATCTTAAAACATTGTTCGGATTAAGTGATATAATTTCACTTCACTGCCCGCTTACAAACGACACTTACCATATAATAAACAAGGAGTCTGTGGCGCTTATGAAAGACGGTGTTTACATTATAAACACATCACGCGGTGCGCTTATAGACAGCAGCGACTTACTTGACGGACTTAAAACGCAAAAAATAGGCGGCGCGGCGCTCGATGTGTATGAAGAAGAGACGGAAATATTTTTTGAAGATAAATCCGACGAATATATACACGACGATAATTTAAGAATACTTCTTACAATGCCTAATGTTTTAATAACATCGCATCAAGCATTTCTTACAGCGGAGGCGCTTGAAAACATTGCAAGTGTTACTCTTGAAAACATTCGCGAATTTGAGCAAAGCGGCAAATGCAAAAATGAAATAAGCAAATAAAAATTCAATCAATATTAAATTAAAAGCCGTTTGATTACGGCGGAAACGGAGAATATTATGAGTTGTTCATGCAGTCCAAACAAATCTATCGGTTGTACGGTTACAGAATGCAGACATCACTGTGAATCTGAGAATTATTGTTCGCTCGAAAAAATTCTTGTAGGAACACACGAAAGCAATCCCACAAAAGTGGAATGTACAGATTGCGAATCGTTTGAAGCAAAAAGATAACAAACTGTAATATTTTAAAAAATGAGAGAGTGCATTTTAATGCGCTCTCTCATTTTTTAAAATCGGACTTATTCTTTTATATATAAAAGTTGTTAAAATACTTACCGATATACCCTTTACCAAATTAAACGGTACAACCGCAAACAAAATAAGCGTTGTAATATTATTTATGGATGAGTTTAATTTATTTGCCATTTGAATAATTTGTTCAAGCGGAATAAATTTTGAATATAGCGGTATAAGCACAAATGCGTTAAGCACACCGCCAACGGCAGCCAATATAACCGTACCCGTTACCATACCAACAATTGCTGATGTTTTTGTTTTGTTAAACTTATACACATATGCCGCCGGCAAAACAAAGGAAAGACCTATTAAAAAGTTTGATACTTCACCAACGCCGCCCGTAGACGAACCTTTTACCAAAAAAACAATAAATACTTTTACCGCCTCAATTACAATACCCGAAACGGGGCCGAGTGCAAAAGCGCCTATTAATACAGGCAGCTCGCTAAAATCGAGTTTGTAAAAATTTGGGGCAAACCAAAGTGGAAAGTCAAAATACATTAAAAGTGCCGATATTGCGGCAAGCATTGCAATACGTGTTATTTTTTGAAGTTTTATATTTTTCATTGTAATCACCTTTCTCTTATTTTAAAGAATTTTCTCTTGAATAATAAAACAAATACTGCTGTGCCATTCCGGCAAACTTGCCAAAATGAGTTTGGGCAAACTCCAAAATTTGCATGTTTGTTGCCTTATCGCCCAAATACAAGTTTTTCATTGTTCGTTTAACCCATACATCTATTGGAAATGCATTGCTCTTTTTTGCCGAAAAAAGCAAAACACAATCGGCAACCTTTGGCCCGACACCCTTAATTTTCATCAGTTCCGCGCGCGCTTTATCGATATCGTACTTTTCAACGCTATATAAATCCACATCGCCGTACAATATTTTATTTACGGCATCTACAATATATTCGGCTCTGTAGCCGGCTTTCAGCTCCGCAAGGTCACTTTCTTTTACATTTTGCAATTGCTTAAGCGTGGGAAAAGCATAGTATGTTTTACCGTTACAGCTAATTTTGCCGCCAAACATTTGCGATAATGCCGATACTATTTTCATAATACGCGGAATTTGGTTTTGCGTTGATATAATAAAAGATATCAGGCACTCAAATATATCTTGATTTAAGATATGTATTCCGCCGCCGAAAGATATTGCCTTTTTTAAATATTCGTCGTGCAAAAATCCGTTTTTTATTTCGGTATAATTTGTATCCAAATCAAGATAGTTTCTCCAAATACGGTTAAAATCCTCTTGGGTTGTGTTGTTTATAACAAAACCGCCGTCACAGTCGGCAATGTTTACCGCCCTGCCGTGCGCAATTCCCGTAAACGAGCCGTCTTGTTCTTTAACCCAGCGAAAGCACTGTCCGCACGTAAATGTGTGCGTTATATTAAAACTGTCTGCACCGGTTACAACAATACCATTATTTTTACATTTGTATTCCATTGCAAATCACCGCATTTATTGTACCAAATTTTTATTTGTTTTTCAACCTTTATTTAAAATATTATTTATAATTCATTAAAATTACATTAAAAAAAGATTAAAAAATTAAAAAACATAAAAAAAATTTAAAAAACACTTTAAGTTTTATATATTTTATGTTATACTATTATAGAAAACTCAAAATTCTTTTCGGAGGCTGAAATGAATAATAAATATATAGGTGTGTTTGATTCGGGTCTCGGCGGACTTACGGCGGTAAAAAACCTAATTAAAGTTTTGCCGAACGAAAACATTATATATTTTGGCGATACGGCACGTGTTCCGTACGGTTCGCGTTCGGAGGAAACGCTTATTAAATATGTAAAATCAGACATATCTTTTCTGCAAAAATTTGATATTAAAATGATACTTGTTGCTTGCGGAACAGCAAGTACGGTGGCGCTCCCCAAACTTAAAGACAATATTAATATTCCCATATTCGGTGTTGTGGAGCCTGTTGTAAAAAAAGCCGTTGATGTTACCAAAAACGGCAAAATAGGTGTTCTCGGCACCGCAAGCACAATAAACAGCAACAAATACGAACAATACATAAAAAAACTTAGTCCTCAAATTGAGGTGTACAATAAAGCGTGTCCGCTTTTTGTACCGCTTGTTGAAAACGGTTATGCCGACAGCGAGGCGGCACATCTTATAGCGAGCGATTATTTAAAAGACATTATTAAAAGCGGAGCCGACACAATAATACTCGGCTGCACTCACTACCCTATTTTAAAAAAGGTTATAGGAAATATTGTGGGAGAAAATGTTACGCTTGTTGACTCGGGGCGCGAGCTTGCGGAATATGCAAAAATTAAACTTGCCGAACAGAATTCATTGTGCGGCTGCCCTAAAAGCCAACAATACAGATATTTTGTAAGCGATAACATTGACGGATTTACACATCAGGCAAATATATTTTTGGGAAGACATATTGACGGGGATATTCAAAAAATAAATATTGAACTATATAATTAAGGAGTTTACCACACTATGGAATGCAATGTAAAAATAATCAATATGCAGCAAGCCACATCCAATGCCGACGAAAGCGAAAAAACCGAGCTTATTACGACTGCGGATTTTAAATACGAAAATTCACGTTTTTATTTAACGTATGACGAATCAATACTTTCGGAGTGCGACGAAACGGTTGAAACAACACTTGAATTAGGTGCTGATTATGTAATACTTACGCGCAGAGGCATTGTTACATCGGAAATGATTTTTATAAAAGACCGTCACACGCTTACTCAATATAACACACCGTACGGCGAAATACATATTAATATATTTACATCACAACTCTATGTTGATATAGATGAAAGCGGCGGTAATGTAAGCATAGACTATGTTATTGATTATGAAAACAAATATATAATAAAAAATGAACTGAAAATTCATATTTCGGAGGTATAAAAAGTGAAAGACATAATTACGAAAATTAAAAATCAAATTACACAGGCAATTTCAAAATCGGTAGAAAGTATATCAGACAACGCATTAAAAGATATTGAAATTGAAATTGAAACGCCAAAAGAAAAAGAGCACGGCGATTTTTCGAGCAATATAGCAATGAAACTTGCACGTGTACTTAAAACAAATCCACGCGCCATAGCGCAAAAAATAACCGATGGAATTGAAACCGAAGGTACATATATTGAAAAAATTGAAATTGCGGGCGCAGGTTTCATTAATTTTTATTTAAGCCCCCAATGGCTTTATGACGGATTAATGCTTGCATACAATCTTAAAGGCGATTTTGGCAAAACAAACATTGGAAACGGCAAAAATGTTATGGTTGAATTTGTAAGCGCAAACCCCACGGGTCCTATGCATATGGGCAATGCGCGCGGAGGTGCACTCGGTGACAGTCTTGCATCGGTACTTGAATGGACAGGCTATAATGTAACGCGTGAATTTTATATAAATGACGCGGGCGCACAGATAGAAAAATTTGCAAAATCGCTTGAGGCACGCTATATTCAGCATATTAAAGGCGAAGATGCAATTGAATTTCCCGAAGACGGATATCAAGGCAACGATATTAAAGTACACGCCAAAAACTTTGCCGATATTTACGGCGATAAATATATAAATGCAGATGAGAGCGAACGCAGACAGGCACTTGTTGACTATGCACTGCCGATTAATATTGCAAAACTTAAAACCGATTTGGAACGATACAGAATTTATTATGACGTATGGTTTAACGAAAGTAATATACATAAAAACGGTGAAGTAAAAGAAACCATTGAATTACTCAAAAAAAGCGGTTTAACATATGAAAAAGATAATGCTCTTTGGCTTAAAACAACCGAGTTTGGAAGTGAAAAAGACGAAGTGCTTATACGCGCAAACGGAATACCAACATATTTTGCCGTAGATATTGCATACCACAGAAACAAATTTGAAGTTCGCGGATTTGACAAAGTTATAAACGTATGGGGTGCCGACCACCACGGTCACGTTGCAAGAATGAAAGGCGCTATGGACGCAATAGGTATAGACAGCTCAAAACTTGAAATTGTAATAATGCAATTGGTACGTCTTATTAAGGACGGAGATGTTGCAAGAATGTCTAAACGTACGGGCGAAATGATAACGCTTTCGGACTTAATAGACGAAATAGGTGTTGACGCGGCAAGATTTTTCTTTAATATGCGTCAGGCAGGCAGCCATCTTGAATTTGATATGGACCTTGCCATTAAGCAAAGCAGCGATAACCCTGTGTTTTATGTACAGTATGCTCACGCGCGCATATCGAGTATACTTAAAAATTTAAATGATGAAAATATATCAACCGATATAAAAAATATTACAAAAGATATGCTTGCGCTTTTAACCGAGCAACCCGAAAAAGACCTTATTGCAAAAATAAATATGTTTCCGTCGGAGATTGCGTCGAGCGCACGTCTTTTGGAACCGAGCAAGCTTACAAGATACGTTCTAGACCTTGCGGCACTGTTTCATTCTTTTTACAACAGCTGCAGAGTAAAATGTGATGATGAAAACCTTATGCGTGCAAGAATTATACTTGTTGAATGTACAAAAATTACAATAAAAAATGTGCTTGATATTTTAAAAATATCCGCACCCGATAAAATGTAAAATTATAAAAACAAAAAAATTACGGAGGTTTGTTATGAAATTTAATAGTTTTTTTAAAAAATTAATACACAATTACTCACCCCGTTACAACAAAAGAAAACACATATTTAATGCCAAACACAAAATTATTTCGCTAATGCTATGCGCCGTTATTACCGCCGCAAGCGGTTTTTCGGCTTTTGCAACAAGCTCCGATTTTTCGGAATTGGACGGTTCGCAGGCGGCAACGCTTGTTCGCCAGGCTGTTTCGCTTGTTCAGCAGGATTACAGATTTGACACAACAAACGAGCAATTGTACAAAAACGCTCTTATACAGGTTTTAAAAGACCACCCGGAGGTTATAGAGTCGGCTTTTTCGGGAATATTTGATAATCTTGACGAATTTTCGCGCTACTTTACCGAGGAAGAATTAAATGCTTTTTACTCAAGTTTAAGCGGAGAAGTGTGCGGCATAGGCGTGCTTATAACCGAATTTAATGAAGGACTTTTGGTAACATCGGTTTATGCAGGCTCTCCCGCCGAGGAAGTAGGAATTAAAACAGGCGATATTATTACAACCGCAGACGGTACAAATCTTGTGGGACAAGAGTTTAATATTGCAAAATCATATATTACGGGCGATGAGGGAACCTATGTAAAAGTTGGCTTTGTACGCAACGGCGTATATATGGAAAAAGATGTCGAACGCAAAAAAATAACGGTTGAATCGGGCGAATATTACACACTTGAAAACAATAAAATAGGATATATTAAACTTTACAGTTTTGACGAACACGCAGGTGAATTTGTAAAAAAGGCGCTCGGCCACTTTAACAAATACAATGTAACCAATATTATATTTGATTTAAGAAACAACCCCGGCGGCAGTCTTTATGTATTGCTCGATATATGTAAAAACTTTATTCCAAAAGGACCTGTTGTACATATAGACTATGCAAACTCGTCAAAATCGTTTTCGCTTGACTCCGATAACGAAAAACCCAAATATTCACTTATAGTTCTTATGAACGAATACAGTGCAAGCGCGGCGGAAGCATTTGCGGGCGCCGTTCAGGATACGGGTGTGGGCATTGTACTCGGCACGCAATCGTACGGCAAAGGCACAATGCAAAACGTAACAAAATTCCGTGTCGGCGGCGGTATTAAGCTTACGGAGGCATATTATCTTACCCCCAACAAACGAAACATAAACAATATCGGTATTGAGCCGGACCTTGTAATACACGAAAAAATGGTGGCATATAAAGATGCGGATTTAAAACCCGTAACATATGAACGTATTTTAGATATTGATGACGTAGGCGACGATGTAATTGCAATTAAACAGCGTTTAAAACTTTTGGGATACAATGTTGACGATAAAAGTGATATTTATGATGAACAAACATATTATACGGTTATGAAATTCCAGGAAAACGAGGGATTGTTCCCGTACGGTGTTATGGACTTGACAACGCAGGTTCAGCTTGAAAATTTGCTTTTGGCGTCAAAACTGTCCGACAACAGTACATTTAATACGGCTGTAGAAATATTTAAAACAAAAACAATGGACGAACATAAGCACGAATGGCTGCCAAAAGATACTTCATCGCCAAAAGATGATGACACGGGTACGGGTAACCTTACTATGAACTAAAAAATAAATGCCTTGCGGTAATAACTTTACTGCAAGGCATTTGTTTTATAATGTTTTTTTAAAAATTCTATAAATTCTCCGGCATATCCGTCTTTTATATCAACGTTCTTTTTAAATATTACAATGTCTTTATTTGTAATTCCCGACAAATCACATTTTCGGGTCACAAAATTACAGCGGTCAAGCACCGACTGCGGTATGGGCGAAACCCACATAAAGCTTCCGTTAACCTCACGCAGTAAATCGTATTGACTGCCCCTGTCGTATACAAAAATACGTTTATGCTCGCTTGCGGGCTTAATATCTTTGCGTATTTTGGAAAATGAAAGCGATGGAACCTGATAATCGCCGTGTACAATCTCCGTGTAGTTGTTTAAAAGACTAAACGGCACCGTTTGATAATTTGCAAGCGGATGATTTTTATTCATCATAACAATCGGCAAAAACTCCCACAAAGGTTCATAATTTAAACCGCTTGACTCAATTACGTTTAAAAAATAATTTTCGTATGTTTGCTGATACCGCACAATACCTGCATCGCATTCACCCGACGCAACATCGTCTATTGCCTCTTTTGACGACGATTCTTTAAAATGAATATTAAGCTCACGTCCGTCCGCCATACCGTTTACAAAATCGGCAAACGCAACAGATACATATGTTGCGCGCGGTACCGAAATTTTAAATGATATCATTTCATCGGTAGGTGTTTTGTAAAGTGACTCAAGCTCGTCCATTTGAGAAATAATGGTTTTTGCATAACTTAAAAACTCGCTTCCCTTATCGGTGGGTTCAACCCCCTTTGCACCGCGTTTAAAAATAGTTATATTAAGCTCGCTCTCAAGCTCTTTTATGGCTTTGCTTAAATTTGGCTGTCCCATATAAAGATTTTTTGCGGCTTGCGTTATTGAGCCTGTTTTTTCAACTTCAACGGCATATTTTAAATGAGTTAAATTCATACTGTAACCCCCATTCCAAAAATTATATACCTGTCATATATATTATACATTGGATTTTTTTAAAAATCAATGATAAAATATAATTGTTAAGAAATTAACAGATAAAATTATAAAATAAACATAAAAGTACGGAGGGATTAATATGGCACGTTTTACATTACCAAGAGATATTTATTACGGAAATGGCACAATTGATGAACTTAAAAACTTAAAAGGCAAAAAAGCCATTGTAGTTGTCGGCGGAGGTTCAATGAAACGTTTTGGTTTTCTTGACAGAGTTTGCGACAATTTAAAAAGTGCAGGTATGGAAGTAAGACTTTTTGAAAATGTCGAACCCGACCCATCTGTTGAAACGGTTATGCGCGGCGCAGAGGCAATGCGTGAATTTGAACCCGATTGGATTGTATCAATCGGCGGCGGCTCACCTATTGATGCTGCAAAAGCTATGTGGGTATTTTATGAATATCCCAACACAACATTTGATGAAATTATTAAACCTTTCTCGTTCCCGACACTTCGTCAAAAAGCAAAATTTGTTGCAATACCTTCAACATCGGGAACAGCAACCGAGGTAACCGCATTTTCAGTTATAACAGATTACAGCAAGGGTATTAAGTATCCTCTTGCCGACTTTAACATTACACCCGATATTGCGATTGTTGACCCCGAGATTGCACAAACAATGCCTCCGAAACTTACTGCTCATACAGGTATGGACGCGCTTACACACGCAATAGAAGCATATGTATCAACTCTTCATTCACCGTTTACCGACCCGCTTGCACTTCAGGCAATATCAATGGTGTTTGATGAATTGGAAAGTTCTTATAAAGGCGATAAACAAGCACGTGAAAAAATGCATTACGCACAATGTCTTGCCGGTATGGCATTTTCAAATGCATTACTCGGAATAGTACACTCAATGGCACATAAAACAGGTGCGGCATATAAAAACGGGCATATAGTTCACGGCTGTGCAAACGCTATGTATTTGCCATATGTAATTAAATATAATTCAAAAGTTGCCGAGGCCGAAAAACGCTATGCTCAAATAGCACGTCACGTAGGTCTTAAAGGCAGCACCGATAAAGAACTTGTTGCAGCTCTTTGCTCAAAAATCGATGATATAAACAAAGCCCTCAACATACCCAAACAGTACAAAGATTACGAAAACGGTATGGTACCGGAGGATGAGTTTAAAGAAAAGCTTTCACATATTGCATCACTTGCAATATCCGATGCCTGCACAGGTTCAAACCCGCGTGTTCCCACTCAGGAAGAAATGGAAAAACTTCTTACCTGTTGCTATTACGGAACAGAAGTGGATTTTTAATATTTGTCATCTCTTTTAATTTTTCAAAGTATAAAAAGGACGGAATTGTTACAATTTCGTCCTTTTTATTTTAATAATGTTGACATAATCATTTTATAAAGTTATAATTATTGTATTAAATTAAAGGTGCTGATTATGTGAATAATTTAAAAACTGCCGGTATTGTTTGTGAATTTAATCCTTTTCATTACGGGCATAAATATATAATTGAATACGCAAAAAACAATTTAAATGCCGACGCCGTAATTTGTATTATGAGCGGAAGTTTTGTTCAGCGCGGAGATACTGCTGTATTCGATAAATGGAGTCGTGCAAAAACCGCAGTGCAAAATGGTGCCGACCTGGTAATAGAATTGCCGGTGTATTATGTTCTTCAATCCGCTCAAAAATTTGCATACGGCGCCGTAAAAATTTTAAACGACTTAAATTGCGTTGATATGCTCGCTTTCGGCAGTGAAAACAGCAATATGGATTTGTTAAACAAAATAAGCGATTTGCTGTATGCCGAGCCCGAACAGTTTAAGGCCGTAATTAAAGACGAACTTAAAAAAGGCGGCGGATACCCGTATGCGATAGATACGGCAATTAAAAAAAGCATAGACGGCAATATAACACTTATGCCCAACGACCGCCTTGCAATAAATTATTTAACCGCACTTAAAAAGCTTAACTCCAATATACAACCCGCTGCAATAAAACGCAATAATTTATATCATTCCGATATTGCCGACAATTTGTTTGCTTCGGCAACCGCAGTGAGAAAAATGATAGCAAATAAAGAAGATTTCAGCAAGTTTGCGCCCAATTACAATAATGTGTGCATATATGACATAAAAAATATTGAAAGCCTTATTTTGGGCTTTTTTCGTACTGTTAAAGCAGACGCAATAAAAAACACCGTCGGTTTTGAAGACGGTTTTGAAAATTTGGTTATACGTGCCGCGCGCAAAAGCCGCACACTTAATGAATTTTATGATATGCTTACATCAAAACGATATACAAATCACAGAGTGCGCAGAGTGGTATTATGCGCTTTGCTTGGTATATCGGGTGAATTTACAGCCGACTATGTGCGCCCTCTTGCATTTAATAAAACGGGGGCAAAAATATTATCGGCGGTTAAGGCAAATTCACATTTGCCCATAATTGCAAAAACCGCCGATTTTAACATAAACAAACACAGTATGCTCAATATTGACATACGCGCAACCGATATTGCGTCTTTATGTGCGCAGAATATAAATTACCGTATTGCCGGTAAAGACTACCTTATATCACCCGCTTTAGTTACCTCTGAACTTTGACGCAATGGTACTCTGCCCTTTTTGCCACAGCTCATATATTTTAAATTTTACATTGTATGTTACATTTTCGGACGAAACCATAGAATATACGCTGTCGCCCAATTCGCTTTTTAATTTTGTTTGAGTGTTATCGTCAACATTTACACAGTCTTCATTTATAAAACACATAGGCGGAAACATAACACACCACCAATTTTGCCCCTTTGCCTCCCCTATCTGCACTTTAAGAGCCTGATAGTTGCCCGCCGGCAAAGTGATGTTGGCATACTTTTTTTCGGGAAAATCACTTAATCCAAACGATACGTTTACCTTATAGTTAAAGCCGTTCTTTTTTATTTCGTCCTCGGCAACCTCTTTTATATAATCAATATTTTTACAAATCTCATACCTTACCGTGTCCATATCCTGTGAAGTGCCCAAATCGGTGCCCGTTTCTTTTAAAATTCTGTCACGTACTTTAAGTTTAAGCGCCTGGTCATAATCATTATCGGAATTTGCTATAACGTGTAAACGTATTACACCGTCGGCAAGCGCAGTTTGTGTTGATGTAAAATATGCGTTTGCAACGTAACATAAACAAAAGCCTATACATAATGCCAAAAAGAATTTTTTCATAAAATCATTCCTTTCTATGCATTAAGTATTGGCTTATTATCAAAATTTTATACTATATTAATAACTATTTTCTTTTTTTACTGTTTTTGTTAAATATGTTTCATTGTAACTTTGTTTAAAAAAATCAAATGCACACTTGGCATCCGTGTCATCTTGATATATACCAAAAACAGTGGGACCGCTTCCGCTCATCATAGAAAATTCAGCTCCAAAACCGTACATTTTGTCTTTAATTTGAGATATAATGGGATATTTACTTATTGTAACATATTCAAGTACATTACCCGTATATTTTGCCGCGTCTTTAAAATTGCCTTGGTATGTTTGTATAAACATTTGCAAATCAGGGTGCATTATTTTACTTTCATCTGTTTCGTCGTATGCATTGTAAACCCATTTTGTAGAAACATCTATGGGGGGTTTAACAATTAAAACAGTACGCCCGTCAAATGAATTGAGCGGAGTAATTATTTCACCTATCCCCTCACACAATGCGGTTGAACCTATAATACAATAAGGTATATCGGCACCTGCCGCGGCACTTAACATAAAAAGTTTTTCATTTTTATAATTTAAACCGAGCAGTCTGTTTAAGGCACAAATAACTGCCGCGCCGTCACTGCTACCTCCCGCCAGTCCTGCCGCAGACGGTATTTTTTTATCAATGTGAATTTTAACACCGCATTGTAACTTGCTTTCATTTAGCATAATACATGCCGCTTTGTATGCAATATTTGTTTGGTCTGTGGGTATATTGTCTGCCGTGCAGGTAATCTCTATACCGCTTTTTGATACAATGTCAACATAAACGGTATCATATAAATCAATGGTTTGCATAACCGTTGCAATATCGTGATAGCCGTTGCACCTTTTACCCGTTATATCCAACAAAAGATTTATTTTTGCGTATGCTCTTATTTTCATTATATTTGTTCCCTTTTTATTTTTGTCCTATAACACTGTCGTCACGCTCAAACGGATCCGAAAACAGCATATCGTGATACAGCTCAAGCTTTGAACCGTCTACAAGAAACTGAACCTTGTCAACATTTTCAAGTTCGGTAAGCGAATTTACAATGGTATAAACCGTCATTAAATCGGCGGCTGAACTTCCGCTTGACTTTGTTACAAAATCTTCGCTTAAATTAACAAAACATATACCTTCTTTTGTTTCAACATTTAATACTTTTGTATCGGACGGTATTACAGATGTTAAATCATTTGATTTTGTACCGCTTATAAGCTCTGTTACAATTGTTTTTTCTATACTGTTGTCAACAAGCTGAACACGTCTGCGTTCGGGATACATATATTCTGCATTTTTGTCGGAAAAATACAAAGTAATAAACTTTTCTGCCGTTCCGTTTTCGCGGTTATCCGACGATATTATATCGTTAATGCTTATTTCGCCCACAACATCACCTTGTGCGTTTATAAGGTCATTGCCGTCTATAAGTATTTTTACCCTGTTTATATCGCTTAATGTGCATAGAGAAGATACAATTGAGTAGCGCGCAAGCAGCTCTATTGCGTCTTTATTGTCACTGTCAGCATAAGTGTAATAATCGCTGCTTAAATTAACCGTTGCACACCCCTTATTTTGCGTATAGCTTATAAGAGTGGTATTTTTTGGAATAACCGCTTTATTATCCGATACTAACGGTCCTTTAAGCAATTCTTCCATTATGTCTCTGCCGGATATTATTGACTTGTCACCAATCGTAATTTCACGTTGTTCTTCAACCAAAGTATTGCGTTGGCTGTTGGCAAAATAAAGCGTTATTTGCACTGTATTTTGACTGTTTGAGGCACGTGTGCAAGAAACGGCAAAAAATGCCGTTATTACTGCCATAATAAGTGCTGTAATTCGTTTCATAAATATTCCTCCTGCCATAGTGATAACATTTTACAGGGCATTGCCGCCAATTGATTTTTTATTATCATCGCCATCAGTATCATCGGCAAAAACAACCGGCTGTGCCGCCATAGGCAATGTAATTGTAAATGTACTGCCTATGTTGGGTTCGCTTTCTACTTTTATATCGCCGCCGTGAATTTTAATTGCCGACAGGGCTATTGAAAGTCCAAGTCCCGTTCCGCCTGTTTCACGGCTTCGTGCTTTATCCACTCTGTAAAAACGGTCGAATATCTTTGAAATATTTTCCTCGGATATTCCCACACCGTTATCTTTAACCGTAATAATAACATCTGTAATATTATGGCTTAAAGTAACATCAACTTCTCCAAATTCTTTGGAGTACTTTATTGCGTTGTCAACTATATTATAAATTCCCTGCCACAGCGTATCTTTGTTTGCTTTAACATATATATCGCCATCAACAAAAAATTTTAAAGCTATTTCGTCGCGTTTTGCAATCGGCATAAGATTTTTTTCTATTCCGTTTAAAATATCTCTAATGCTTACAAGCTCCATATTATGTGATATTTTATCGGAGTTTGTATCCATTTTGGTTATATACAAAAGCTTTGTAACTATACGGTTAAGCCTGTCAACTTCATCATTCATATCTCCCAAAAATTCACGGACATAGTCCATATCTATGTCGGGAGTTTGAATAATGGAGTCTGCCATTAGTTTTATTGCACTAAGCGGTGTTTTAAGCTCATGTGATGCATTTGATACAAACTCTACCCTTTGCTGCTCAAGCTTTAATATTTTATCGCTTAAATTATTAAACGCTTCACCAAGCCGCGCTATTTCGTCGTTGCCGTTTATATCCAGCTTTTCGTCCAAAATACCGTCACTGCTCATTGATGTTATTTTGTTTGTAAAGTCAACAATACGTCTTGTCATAAATGCCGATACAATAAATATTACAAGTCCCACAAGCAAGCTTATTGCAACGGCAAGAAGCAAAAGGTCGTTTTCGATAGCGTCAGTAAATGCCGATACGTTGTCGGCGGTATGCACAACGTTAACCGCACCTATTATAGATGTGTTTTTAAGTATGGGCACCGCCATATCTATTGTTTTTATTCCGTCGGAATTGTTGTATGTTTCAAAACCGTTTTTTCCTCCCAGCGCCGTTATTACCGACTGTTTTATTTGTGCTTTGCCAAGCACACTGCGGCTTTTCAGCGAGTCAAAAATCACAATTCCGTCTTTATTTATTATATACACACGCATTTGCGAATTTAAATTAAGTGCCGACATAAGATTATCAAATTCCGAGTCGACCGTTTTGCCGCCGTCGTCTATATAATCCATAGCAAAACTTGAAATTATATTGGCGGTTGTTGACGCATTAACACGTTCCTCATTGTACAAATACGTGCTTATTGAATTTAGTATGTAATAACTAAAAAGCGCAAGCGTAATAATCATTACAAGAAAGTACGTCGGTACAAGTTTTACCGTTATTTTATCAAATCTTTTTAAAAAATTTTTAATTCGTTCTTTTAATTTTGGGTTAGAATTATTGTTGATCATTTTTAAAATAATATCCCGCTCTCCATTTTGTCATTATATACTTTGGCTGTGCGCTGTTCTCTTCTATTTTTTCTCTCAAACGTCTTATATGCACATCAACCGTTCTTATATCGTCGGGGCTGTTAAACCCCCATACAAGGTCTAACAGTCTTTCACGGCTGTACACCTTCCCGGGATTGCAAACAAGCAAGTCCATAACGTCAAATTCTTTGCTTGTAAGTTCCACCGTTTTACCGTTTATTGTTATAGTGCGCATATTGTAATCAAGCTCCGTTCCGCCTATATTTATTCTGGAACGGTCGCCCTCTGCCGCAACGGGAGCGGTACGTCGCATTATTGCCTTAACTCTTGCTTTAAGTTCAAGTATATTAAAAGGTTTTGTTATATAATCGTCGGCGCCGTATTCAAGCCCCATTATTTTATCCATATCCTCTGTTTTAGCGGTAAGCATAATTATTGGAATGTTTGAAAATTCACGAATTTTTTGGCACACCGTAAGTCCGTCAAGTTTTGGCAGCATAATATCCAATATTATTATATCGAGATTTTTATCGCGTGAGAGCCTTAACGCTTCTTCACCGTCATATGCGGTAACCACTTCGTATCCGTCGCGTTCAAAATTAAATTTCATTCCTTTAACAAGCAGTTTTTCATCATCTACTATAAGAATTTTCATTTCAGTCCACCTTAATCATTTTTAAGTTCTTCCATTATTTTGCCGTACAATCCTTTTAATTCATTTTTTGTAATTCCGCGTTCGGAGTCGTATACACCGTCGCTGTATACGTCGCTTTGCCTGTGTTCCTGAATATATACCGTAATTGCCGACGCAGCAACAATTATTATTACCAAAAGCCATTTAATAACGGCATACTTTGTCTTTTCGTTCATATCGGTTTACTCCAAAAAGTCCCTTAACTTTCTGCTTCTGCTGGGGTGACGGAGTTTTCGTAATGCTTTTGCCTCTATCTGGCGTATTCTCTCACGTGTAACGTCAAATTCTTTACCCACTTCTTCAAGTGTACGCGCTCTGCCGTCTTCAAGTCCAAAACGCAGCTTTAAAACTTTAGCCTCTCTGTCGGTAAGTGTATCAAGCACTTCCATAAGCTGTTCTTTTAACAGCATATATGCCGCCATATCGGCAGGTGCAGGCGCATCGCTGTCGGGTATAAAGTCGCCCAAAATACTGTCCTCTTCCTCGCCTATAGGTGTTTCAAGCGATACGGGTTCCTGTGCTATTTTCATAATTTCTCTTACGCGGTCCTCGTTCATATTCATTTCTTTTGCAATTTCGTCCACGCGCGGTTCACGTCCGAGCTGCTGAAGAAGCTGACGTGATACTCTTATAAGTTTATTTATTGTTTCAACCATATGAACAGGTATTCTTATTGTTCTTGCCTGGTCGGCAATAGAACGGGTAATAGCCTGTCTTATCCACCAGGTTGCATATGTGCTGAATTTATAACCCTTTGTATAGTCAAATTTTTCCACAGCCTTTATAAGGCCCAAATTACCCTCCTGGATAATATCCAAAAAGAGCATACCGCGCCCGACATATCGTTTGGCAATACTTACAACAAGTCTTAAATTAGCCTCGGCAAGACGTTTTTTTGCTTTTTCGTCCCCCGAATGCATACGCTCCGCAAGCTCAATTTCTTCCTGCGCCGACAAAAGCGGAACCTTGCCTATTTCTTTAAGATACATTCTCACCGGGTCGTCAAGTCCTACACCTTCGGGTATGGAAAGGTCGATTTTCTCCTCGTTAGCCTGTATATCTTCAAGCTCCGCGTCAAAATTTTCTACTATTTTCACTCCGGCATTATCGAGTTTTTCGTAAATGCTTTCAAGGTCGTTTACGTCAATTTCAACGTCCGCAAGTGCATCGTTTATTTCTTTGTACGAAAGTACACCTTTCTTTTTACCTGTTTCAATAAGCTGATTTACCGCATTATTCAACTGCTGTTCGTTATGTTCTTCTTTATTCACGTGAATACCCCTCTCTTTGCTTGTCATTTGTTTTTCAATAATTCATTTATTTTTTTGGCGTCAGCGCCTTCTTTAATAAATTCCGACGCTTTGATTTTTCTTGTAAGTGTATTAATTACTTTAGTATAGTCGCAATATGCCTTTTCGGCATTTTCGCTTTTATTGTCGAGGCTTAATATACCGGCTATTTCATTTTCGCCGTTGCCGGCAAAACTTGCAAGCGTTTTGTGTACGTTAACCTCTCCGGCGCGTTCATAGCATAACTGCATATAGTCAAAATATTCGGCATATATTTCGGTTGAAAACATTTCGCGTTTTAGCTCGCCCTTGTGCCGCTCGTACACCTGTTTGTTAAAGGTAAGAAGCGAAAGCAAAAGTCCTTCAGCATTTTTAAGCGCCGCACCGTTGTTGCGCCCAACCGTTTTAAGCTGTAATATTACAGGGTCAACCGATTGCTTTTCACTTTTCGGCGTAACGCTTTTTGCCTTTGCAATACCGAGCTGTGCATAAATTGCGTTTGCCGATACTTTTGTAATCCGGCTGAGCATATTTTGTTCAACACTGCTTTTTATTAATTTAATATACTCAATCACCTTGGAAATATAGCCCACGGTTTCCTGCGGATTGTTAAGATTATATCCCGATTTAAAATATTCGGTAATATATACCATATCCGCTTTGCGGTTTTTTAAAACATTGTCAAATCTTGTTTTTCCGTATGCGCGTATATATTCGTCGGGGTCTTTTTTATCACCCATATCTATTACCGATATTTTAATGTCATACTCACGCAAAATTGTAATTGCTTTGTTACGCGCAATACATCCCGCATTATCGGAGTCGTAGCATATTACAATTTCCGAAAACATTTTGGCAAGCATATTAGCCTGATATGCGGTAAGCGCCGTACCAAGCGTTGCAACAGCATTTGTGTATCCGTTTTTTATAAGTGCCATTGCGTCCATATATCCCTCGGTAAGCATAACAAACGGTGCTCTTGATTTTTTTGCAATATTAATACCGTACAAATTACGGCTTTTGTTAAAAACAATCGTTTCGGGCGAATTTAAATATTTCGGCTTGCTGTCGTCAAAAACACGTCCGCCAAAACCTATTATTTCGTCCGCACCGTTAAATATGGGAATAATAAGCCGATTTCTGAAAATATCATAATACCTGCCCGATTCGTGCTTTTTAACCAATCCGGCATTAAAAATATCCGTTTCGGTAAAATCTTTTGTTAAAAGATAATCATACAATTTGTTCCAGCTGTCGGGTGCATATCCGAGTTTAAAATACTTTGCCTCCGCTCCGCTTATTCCTCGCTTTTTTAAATAATTTACCGCAATGTCCGATTTTTTTAAATTTTCGTAAAAAAAGTCTGCGGCGCATAAATTTACACTTAAAACACGCTGCTTGCTTTCTTTTCTTGTTTCGGAGGATTTATTGTCTTTGTACTTTACTTCGGGAAGCAATATATTTGCGTCAGCGGCAAGTTTTTTTACCGCGTCGGCAAACGAAAGATTTTCAATTTTCATTGTAAAGTTAATAACATCTCCGCCCTCGCCGCAGCCAAAACATTTATATATACCGCGCTGTACCGACACCGAAAAGGACGGTGTTTTTTCGTTATGAAACGGGCAAAGACCGATGTATGACGCACCCGCCTTTTTTAAATGTACATATTTGCTTACAACATCGTATATATCATTTTTTTCGGCAACTTCCTGTATAACGCTGTCGGGAAACATCGAACTTCACCTCACTTTTAAATATTATTAATATAATTTTGCTATTTTTTACATAGGCATATAAATATCCGAAAAAAGTTTTACACAGTAATTATCTGTCATACCGGCAATATAGTCGCACACAACGGTACTGCGGTCGTACTCATCGAGCAAGTGCCTGTATTCGTCGGGCAGCTTGTCCAAATGTCCGCAAAAATACTCGTACAGTTTTGAAATTACCATATCCGCCTGATAATCTCTATCGGACAGTTTATGATACACATACTCAAACATAAACGAGCGCAATGACATCATTGCCTTTTCAGTATGCGGTGACATACAAAGCTTTTTTCTTTTTATACTCTCCGAAACAATATCTTCTATAAGTGTGTTTATACGTTCGGAATGGGTTTCACCCAGAGTATCGCGATATTCTTTTGGAATATCATCACATGTTATAACTCCCGCTCTTACCGCGTCATCTATATCGTGATTAATATAGGCAATTCTGTCGGCGTACTTTACAAGTACACCCTCGTTTGTATCGGCAATGCTGTCACCCGTATGGCAAACTATTCCGTTGCGTACCTCGTATGTTAAATTCATTCCCATACCGTTTTTTTCGAGTATATCAACCACACGCAGGCTTTGTTCATAGTGCCTGAAACCGTGCGGCGACAGTTCGTTTAAACTTCTCTCGCCCGAATGGCCAAACGGTGTATGCCCCAAATCGTGCCCAAGGCTTATTGCCTCAACAAGTTCTTCGTTAAGCCTTAATGCTTTTGCAACCGTTCTTGCAATTTGCGACACTTCAAGCGTATGGGTAAGCCGCGTGCGGTAATGGTCGTTATCAAGGCTTATAAACACCTGTGTTTTATGTTTAAGCCGTCTAAACGATTTACAGTGTATTATTCTGTCACGGTCGCGTGCATATTCGGTTCGGATATTGCACTTTTGCTCAAATTTTTCTCTGCCTTTCGAACTATCCGAAAATTGCGCCAATGTCGATAAAATTTGATGTTCAAGCTGTTCGCTTTGTTCTCTTATGTTCACTTGCATATTCACTTCCCAACACAATAAAAACCGTATATATAATATATACTGCAAAAAAAAGAAAACTCCTTTTTTTACAGCAGTATTTTTAATAAAATTATATTTTTTTATTTTATAAAGTCATATTTTTTAAATAAATGCACAATCTTCAAATAAATTCAAAAATAGTCAAACAAAAAGTAACATTTTTATAAAAAAACTATTGCTTTTTTTTTATAAATATATTACAATATCAGTATATGAAAATCTAAAAAAGAATGGAGAATTAAAAATGTACGATATAAACCAAGCATACCAGGTTGCAAAAGAGTTTTACGCACGTTACGGTATTGACGTGGATAAAGCAATGGAAATATGCGACAAAACTCCTATTTCAATACATTGCTGGCAGGGCGATGACGTTATAGGTTTTGAAAAGAAAGAAGGCGGACTTACAGGCGGTATTCAAACAACGGGTAATTACCCCGGTAAAGCGCGTACTGCTGATGAATTAAGAGCCGATCTCGATATGGTTTTAAAATTTTTCCCCGGCGTAAAAAAACTTAACCTCCACGCAAATTATCAGGAGGCCGACACGTTTGTCGACAGAAACGAAATTGAACCCAAACACTTTGAAAAGTGGGTTGATTGGGCTGTAGAACGCAATCTCGGTCTTGACTTTAACCCTACATATTTTTCGCACCCAAAAAGTGAAAACGGAACACTTTCGGCACTTGATGATGATGTAAGAGATTTTTGGGTTGAACACGGAATACGCTGCCGCAAAATAGGCGAATATTTTTATAAAAAAACAGGTAAAACCTGCGTAATAAACCATTGGATACCGGACGGTGACAAAGAATTTCCCATTGATACAATCGGTCCGCGTATGCGTTTTAAAGACTCGCTCGACAGAATTTTTGAAGCAACAAAAGATGTTGAAGGCGTAATGGACGGAATAGAGTCAAAAGTTTTCGGCATAGGTATGGAAAGCTACACCGTGGGCAGTCACGAATTTTGTATGGGATATGTGCTTGATAAAAAATCAAATCATATTATACCTACGCTTGATACGGGTCACTTCCACCCCACCGAAGTTGTATCGGCAAAACTCGGCGCAATGTACGCATTTTGCGAACACGTACTTTTGCACGTATCGCGCCCCGTAAGATGGGACAGCGACCACGTTGTTGCATTTGATGATGAAACAAGAGCTATAATGGAAGAACTTGTACGTCTTAATAAGATTGACGAAACATATATTGCAACCGATTATTTTGACGCGTCAATAAACCGTGTTATTGCTTGGATTACAGGTTTGAGAAACACAAGGAAAGCGCTTCTTGCTGCACTTTTGCAGCCCGTTGAGCAGCTTAAAAAGTTTGAAAAAGAGGGCAATAATTCATCTCGCCTTGCGGTTAATCAAGAATTTAAAGCAGCACCGTTTGCGCTTGTATGGGATTATTACTGTGCAAAAAACAATGCCGGTGTGGGGCTTGAATGGCTTGATGAAGTTAAACAGTACGAAAATAAAATTTTAAGTAAAAGAAAATAATTTTATTATATTAAACAAATAAGGCTGCAGCAAAATGAACCCCGCCCTGTCAAGTAGACAGACTAAATAACAAAAATTTTTAGATACCGTGCTCAATTTCTGGGTACGGTATTTGTGTATTTTGTAATCTTATGATGCGTCCAAATAAGCATGATATTCCATTGGTGTCATGTTATTCAGACCTTCTTGATACCTTTCATAATTGTAATAATGTATGTATTGAGCTATTGCTTTCTCTAATTCCTCATATGTCTCAAAGTAATTAAGATAATACATTTCTGTCTTTAGTATGCCCCAGAATCCTTCCATTGGTCCGTTGTCAATACATTTTCCTACCCTTGACATACTTCTGGTCATATCAGCCTGTTTGAGCTTTGCAATAAATTTGGGGCTTGTATATTGAAATCCTCGGTCGCTATGAAATATCGGATGCGCTTCCGGATTGGCTTTAACAGCCATATCAAAATTTCTGAACACCAATTCATTATTGTTGTTATGTCCGAGTGCCCATGCAACTATATGCTTATCTCCTAAATCTAATATCGCACTTAAATAAGCTTTTTTATCTATACCATATTTAAATTCTGTCACATCAGTAAGCCATTTTTCGTTATAGGTATCAGCCGTAAAATCTCTTTTAAGAATATTCTCCGCTGCCTGCTCCTTTGGTGAACGAACTGTGCAACAATTACGTTTCCTGCGTATTATTGATGAGATACCTAATATTCTCATGATTCTTCGGATTCGCTTATGATTGTAATTGGTTTCATATTCTCTATTTATGAATATCATCATTCTACGACTTCCAAGAATACCATTATGCTTTTTATGCATATCTTTAATCTTTTTCGCTAAATCTTCGTTTTCAAGCTGACGATTGCTAGGCTTGCGTTTAAGCCATTTGTAGTATGAAGATCGTACTATGCTCATAGCCTTGCAAATATCACTGATACTATACTTTTCTTCCTCATGCAATTCTTTGATCGCAATGAACTTATCTTCTAATTTTACTCCGCTTAGCGTCGCCTCCTTTCGATTTCCTGCAATTTTTTTAATATTGCGTTCTCCAATCTCAGTCTATCATTTTCAGCCTCAAGAAGATTATTTCTGGCTTTAAGCCTGTCCTCATCTGTAAGTTCACTTTCTGGCTTTGCTTTACCCCGACGGTCAATAAGTCCATCAACGCCTTTTTCATCATATTTTCTAATCCACGAATATATTTGCTGATATGATACCTTGAATTTGTCCATAGTATCATAATAGTTTCTGTTATGAGATATGCAATATTTTACAATATCAACTTTCTCATCAAACGTTACTTTGCGTCCTTTAGTCATAGGTTTATTCCTCCCACATCCAGTTGATTTTAATTCCTTATGACTATCATTATACACCATTAACCATTTTCTGAAAATAGTTTGGGATGAAATTTTATATTTTTTGCAAATATCTTGTATACTCGCATTTCCGAAAGCATATTCCCTAACGGCAGCCAGTTTTGTTTCTGCCTTCCATGTCTTTTGCTTTCTTCCGGGTTCAAAAGCACTTTCACCGAAAATATCATAGTTTCTGCACCACAATGTTATTGTACTCATTGATACATTGAAACGCCTTGCAAGTTTACGACATCCACCTTCCTTATTTTTGTAGGCGGTAACTACCTGCATTTTTAATTCATAACTATATTTATCCAAAAAGAAAACCCCCTTAGAGTAGATTTGAAATACCTTTTGTTATTTCACGTGTCTACTCTAAGGGGATTATATCATGAGGGCGATTGTATGGCATATCGCGAAACGGATATAATATCTGACGAAACAAGGGTAAACACACCGTATTATAAGGCGCTTTATTTGCCCAACGGCTGGCACTACAGCGCACAAATGATATGCTCGTACAAAAAACAGCTTATGGGTGTTGTAACGCTTTACCGAAACAAGGGCAGGCAAAATTTCAGCCGTGATGATATATTAATACTCGATATGCTTAAAGAACATATTGCATACAGACTGTATAAGGATAAAAATATTAACAGCTTTAATATTCCGCAGGCGGTAAACAAATTTTGCGAATTATATGATTTAACCAAAAGAGAAAAAACCGTTTTGGAATATATAGTGTCGGGTGACGATAATTCAGATATAAGCAATAAGTTGTGTATAAGTATACACACTTTAAAAAAACACATTTTAAATATATACAGAAAAGCAGATGTAAACAGCCGAATACAGCTTATAAATAAAGTGAGAGATCAACACGACTAATTAATTTTAAGTATAGTATAGTCAAAATTAAGTATAAAAATAAATAAAAATACTACTTGCACACAGCAAAGTAATGTGCTACAATTTAGCTAAATTAAAAACAGTTAAGGCAACGGAGCCGAATAAAAAGCTCCCGTTGCC
>OIXG01001289.1_pt1 | contig 24781 bp, 17 predicted proteins | sample 1587731 | NCBI WGS metagenome assembly OIXG01 (sample SAMEA3888908, study PRJEB22519) | human gut metagenome | biome: human gut; feature: human-associated habitat; material: faeces | place: Denmark | collected 2010
ATTCATATTGCCCGGCATACCGCCTGGGAAACCGCCACGTTTTGCCATGGTGTCATTCCTCTCTTTCACTTCTTTTTATTTATATTCAGACTGGCTGCCGATTGCAGCCGGTTCTATATATCATATAAACCCACTAATATCATTTATCTGCATTTAATCATAGCTTCTTGCATTACAAAACAAGGCTCATCTTTGGCAAGCTCCACTACACGGAATCATCCTCTTCGACAATCACATCGGTATGGATTGCATTCTTTAAATCCTCATCACTGACATAAACCGTTCTTTGCGGCACAGCAGATGATTCTAAACGGACTTTAAATTGCAGAGTCTTTTTGTATTTTTCTTGCACTACTTCCTGCAAATTCTTAAGCTCAGGCTCCCGATTGATAATTCCAAACGTATTTTCATCTGTACACACAATGCAAAGGCAGCCTTCGCCCGCCGGTTCTACACTTGTCTTGGGAAGACTGAGTCTAATCGAACCCACAAGCTGGCTCAGGGACGCAATCCGTCCCCATTCTTTCCGCATCAGCATCAGATCTTCGTACTGTGCCGGCGGAAGGGATACCGTCTTCGGCTCAGGCGGCGTTTCCACCACAGCCGTTTTGGAGGATGCCGCCTGCCCCGCTGCCGGTGCAAGGGACGCCAGTTTCTGTAGATTGTCCGGCATTTCCTGCATTTTCTGCTCTAATAGCGTAATCCGCTGTAAAATGGAATCAAGATTCTGTTCCATCGACGGCGTCGTCAGCTTGATAAAGGCAATCTCCACCAGAATCCGCTTCTGCGACGCGTAGCGCAGCTGCCCGGAAAGTTCCGAGAAAATACGGATGTAACGCATCAGCGTTTCCGTATCAACGCCTGCCGCCTCTTCCTTTAAAACTGCCAGATTTTCCTCCGACATATCGAGCATATCGCCCGGTTCGTCGGTCGTCTTGGCAATCAGGAGATTTCGCATATACCAGACGAAATCGTTGACAAGCTGCGAAAGATCGCGCCCCTGGATGATCATTTCCTCAATCTCACGGATGCACGCCTTCGTATCACTTGCAAGCACCGCCTGAAACAGCTTGCTGAACACGCGGTTATCGACCGCGCCCAACACCTCGAGCACATTGTCATACGTCAGCTTTTCCCCGAAATGGAACGCCACGCACTGATCAAGAAGACTTAGCGCATCTCGCATCGAGCCATCCGCCGCACGTGCCACATACCTAAGTGCCCGATCGTCTACATCGATCTGCTCCGCCTGCGTCAGCTCCGCCAGCCGTCCCGCGATGGTATCGATCGAGATCCGCTTGAAATCATATCTCTGGCACCGGGACAGGATCGTGATCGGGATCTTGTGGACCTCCGTCGTCGCCAAGATAAATATAACGTAGGACGGCGGTTCTTCCAGCGTCTTTAAGAGCGCATTGAACGCGCCGATCGAAAGCATATGAACCTCGTCAATGATGTAGACGCGGTAGCGCCCATCCGTCGGCGGGTACTGCACCTGCTCCCGGATATCGCGGATATTTTCCACACCATTGTTGGATGCCGCATCGATCTCCACCACATTGAGGGAAGCTCCTGCCGCAATCTGGCGGCACATACTGCACTCGCCGCAGGGGCTGCCGTCCACCGGATGTTCACAGTTGACTGCCCGTGCAAAGATCTTGGCAATACTCGTCTTACCGGTTCCGCGCGTCCCGCAGAAGAGGTACGCGTGCCCGATCCGCCCGGAGTTGATCTGATTTTTCAAGGTCTTTACGATATGGTCCTGACCCCGGACCTCTTCAAAGGACGTCGGACGCCATTTTCTGTACAGTGCTGTATATGACATAAACTACTACTTCCTTACTATTCGTCGCCGAAGCTGATGCCTACATCCTTAGCTTCCCGGATAATATCGCTCTTCGGATCGACCATCTTTAATTTACCGGCAATGTCCGCGAGCGGAATTTTTTCAATCTTATTGTTGTTTAAAGCGACCATATAGCCGTATTCTTTGCGGCGGATCATCTCTGCTGCCTCCGCGCCGAGGCGCGTCGCAATCACGCGGTCATACGGGCACGGCTCGCCTCCGCGCTGCATATGCCCCGGAACCGTCACACGGATCTCCTGCCCCGTCCGCTCGGAAATCTGGGCGCCCAGCTCATAAGCGACCGACGGATAAACCGGTCCATTTTTCTTTTTTTCTTTTAATTCTTTCTTGGTCAGGGCTGCATTTTCCTTGGAAATCGCGCCCTCTGCGACCGCCAGAATCGTGAAATTCTTGCCATTTTTAGTACGGCTGCGGATCGCATTTACCACCACATCAATATCATACGGGATCTCCGGCAGGAGAATGATGTCAGCTCCGCCCGCGATGCCTGCATAGAGCGCCAGCCATCCCACCTTGTGGCCCATGATCTCCACGATGAAGACTCTGCCATGAGACGCCGCCGTCGTATGAATACAGTCGATGGCATTGGTCGCTACATCAACCGCACTATGGAATCCAAACGTAAGATCGCTGCCCCAGAGATCGTTGTCTATGGTCTTCGGAAGAGAAACGATATTGAGTCCTTCCTCCCGCAGCAGATTTGCCGTCTTCTGGCTGCCGTTGCCGCCTAAAATGACGAGACATTCCAGTTTCAGCTTGTAATAGGTGTGTTTCATCGCTTCCACTTTATCCAGACCGTTCTCGTCCGGCGTCCGCATCAGCTTGAAAGGCTGTCTGGAAGTTCCCAGAATCGTACCTCCGCGTGTCAGAATCCCGGAAAAATCCGACTGTTTCATAATCCGGTAGTCTGCATACATAAGACCTTTATAGCCGTCTTCAAATCCAACTATCTCTATGTCATCGAACATCTTGTACAGCGATTTTGCCACGCCTCGCATCGTCGCATTTAAGCTCTGGCAGTCGCCGCCGCTGGTTAACATACCGATTCTTCTCATGAGCGCTTTCCCTTTCTTCATAACCGTCCAGTACCTTCACAGTTACCCTTATTCTAAGTTTCCAACAACCCCCATATCAGGATAAACTACACCCATTTTGTAATTATAATACAATCATATCCCGCGGGCAAGAAAAAATTCCTTACAAATATCATAGACATAAAAATACCGGGATACGCGCTTTTAATCTGCTCCGGCACGGTATTCCTACCCCTTGGCAAATCAAATTCCACATATCCCGGCTATATTCACACACCTGCAAAAATGCTTGTTTCTGTATCTATTATTTTTTATTTTTTATTTCATAGGAAGCAATTTCCTATGAAATAAAAAAATCCGCACGCCCGGCTTCGAACGTATGCCATGGACGTTACCCTGACAGTTAACTCGGTCCAGGCTGCCTTGCGGCACACAGAAGCTTCTGCTTAGTGCTGCTGCATTCCTGCCCTGACACGGTTCACAGATTTCTGTTGCGCAAGACCCAGACTTCAACGCCACTTTTCAGGGGCAGCCCCACAGTAAAAACGCCCTCGGTCGGACAACACCCCTGCTATAGCGGATTGCAGGTACAGGGCACCGCTAACTCCCCGGCTGTGCGGAAACTTTATGACTTGATCTTATATGACGGAATGACCTGCAGACCGTCAGCCTGTTTAGTATACATGGCAGCCGCCGTTTTGTCAAGCCGGAGCTTGACTAACAAGCATTGTATAAAAATACACAAGAATACATTTTATTGTTTTTTTATCATTTTTTATCCCAGAATCTTGCAACAGAAGAAAGAAATTATTATAATAGGTATAAATCTAGCGACTGCAAAAAGTCAAACAGTTACTAAATCATAAAATTCTGTAAGATTGGAGCAACGATTATGGAAAAGAAAAATATCGACTGGAGCAACATCGGTTTCGGCTATATGCCAACGGATTACCGCTATGTTTCCATGTACCAGAATGGTTCCTGGGACGAAGGCGTCCTTACCTCCGACCCGAATATTACCTTGAATGAATGTGCCTGTGTTCTGCAGTATGCACAGACTTGCTTCGAGGGTCTGAAAGCGTATACGACCGAGGACGGCCATATCGTTACGTTCCGTCCTGACTTAAACGGCGAGCGTATGGAGAATTCCGCAAAAGGTCTTGAAATGCCGCCATTCCCGAAGGAGCGCTTCGTAGACGCCATCACAAAAGTAGTAGAAGCCAACGCAGCATTCGTACCGCCGTATGGTTCCGGTGCAACCCTGTACATCCGCCCGTATATGTTCGGTTATGATTCCATTATCGGCGTTAAACCGGCAAACATCTATCAGTTCCGTGTATTCTGTACACCGGTTGGCCCGTACTTCAAGGGCGGCGCTAAACCGATCACCATCCGCGTCAGCGATTTCGACCGTGCAGCACCTCACGGAACCGGTCACATCAAAGCCGGATTAAACTATGCGATGAGCCTGCATGCGATCGTCGATGCTCATAAGAACGGTTTCGATGAGAACATCTATCTGGATCCGCAGACACGTACCAAGATCGAGGAGACCGGCGGCGCAAACGTTATCTTTATCACCAAAGACGGCAAGCTGGTAACTCCGAAGTCCAACAGCATCCTTCCGTCTATCACACGCCGTTCTATCCTGCAGGTTGCAAGAGATTACCTTGGCATGGAGACCGAAGAGCGTGAAGTATACTTAGACGAAGTAAAAGATTTCGCAGAGTGCGGTCTGTGCGGTACCGCAGCTGTCATCTCCCCAGTTGGCAAGATCGTTGACCACGGCAAGGAAATCTGCTTCCCGGCAGGTATGGAGAAGATGGGTCCGGTTACCCAGAAACTCTACGAGACACTGACCGGCATCCAGATGGGTCACATCAAAGCTCCGGAGGGCTGGATCCACGTAATCAAATAAGGACTGTATTTTTCGGTTTGAATGGGAAATATGGAATGCAAAAAGCTGGTGGAAATCATTCACCAGCTTTTTCTTCTTTCTTCTTTTTTCTCTTTTCACGCAATTCTTTGAAAAATTCTTTCAACATCATCGAACATTCCTCGCCCAAAAGTCCTTCTTCTGTCTCCACCTGATGATTGAATCCTTTTTCATCCAGAAGATTCAGTACCGAACCGGCGCAGCCGGCTTTCGGGTTCATGGAACCGATGTAAACTTTTGGAATCCGCGCCTGCACGATCGCCCCTGCGCACATCGGGCACGGTTCCAGCGTCACGTACAGCTCGCATTCTTCCAGGCGCCAGTCGCCCATGCGCTTGCACGCTTTTTTGATTGCCGCGATCTCCGCATGTGCCAGCGCGCTATGATCGACCATCCGGCGGTTGTAACCCCTGCCGATGACTTTGTCCTCATACACGATCACGCAGCCGATCGGCACTTCTCCGAGCGCCCAGGCTTTCTTCGCCTCGCGGATCGCCGCTTTCATATATTTCTCTTCCCGTGTCAATTTTGCTGCCACTGTTTTTTCCTCCGTTCAAATTCATCCGCTTCCAACAACAGACATCCTTATCCCAGTTTCCCGACAAGTTTGATCCGCTACCAACCAAACACCTGAAAGCATTTGACCCGTGTCCATCCTACCCAGAAAAGCTATCCTTTGTCAAGTGTTCTCTAAAAGGAGCGACCGGCTTTTATGTAAAATTCAAATCCGTATACCAATACCCAAACCGGCTGTCGCGCGGCGGCTGGCGGGTGGAACGGACAAAGCGGTCAAAGCCGAACATCGCCGCCATATATTTTTCATTGTTTCCATAATGTCCCGGCACGCCCAGAATGTAGCGCCCCCGTTCGCCAGATTTCCCCAGCCTCGCCAGAATCAGATATCGGTAGTTGTAGTAACCGTGCAGAAGAAAGCTGTTATTTCCATACACCCAGTTTTCCCGCGGCAGAAGCCCGATATCCTGCGGTTTGATTACCAGAATCTCGCAGCCGTCGGCGCATTCGAAGGCGGTTACTTTGGGATAGGCAGCACGCAGACGGTTCCAGAGGGACTCGGCGGGATCTTCTTTCGGAAATTCCTTGGATGAATCTGGTTGCGGTTGTTTTTGATTTTGAGAGTCTGACTGAAATGCCTCTTGATGGTCTGGTGGAGAATCTGGAGGCATTTCTTTCCGGACTTCCCGGGTGGATTCTTGAGAATCTTTCCGCCGTGCTTCTGTCTGTGCTTCCTGATAGGATTCCTGAAAACTTTCCTTCGGTGTCTCCGTTTGCACTTCTTGAGTGGATTCCTGAAAACTTTCTTGCGGTGTTTCCGTTTGCGCTTCCTGAACAACTTCTGCCTCTTGATGATCGGATGTTTCTGAGATATCTGGAACCGCTTCCATGGTTTCCGTGTCCTCGAAAATCTCCAGGTTTGAATCCTCCAGCTTTTCTGGCTGGGGCTGGCTGATTCCGAAGTCCGTTTCGTTTATATTCACAGCTTCTTTCTTCTCTGTCTCCGTGGATGTGTCCTGACTCTCCATTTCTCCCGACCGGGTAAGTTCTGACGCCTCATCCAATTTTTCTTTCCCTACAGACGCGCTGTTCACTTCCCCAGATACATTCTCTGCCAGTTTCCGCGTTGCCTCTTCCTTCTCCGCTTCCTGCTCCCGCACTTTCTCAGCAGTCACATCCGCCAGTTCAACCTCTGCCGCATGCGCGACGGCATCTTCCCAGATCGTCGTATAGGCACGCCATGCGCTGTCCGTCTCATGAAGAGTCAGACCACAGCACTCTTCCATATTGCAGCCGCTTCCTTCAATATTTTCACAATTGACGACGGCACGGAACTCCCCATTTCCGCCACGGACAAACAGGGTGCCGATACGGATCTCCTCCTGCCCTGCCAGAAGGTATACGCCGATCGGGCTGCCGCCCGCAAAGACACGGCGGACGCTGACCTGAATCCGGCAGGAAGTTCCCCGCGTCTCCAATTTCGCAAATCCCGTATTTTTCCCTTTGATTCCGCCCTCGTATGCATAGATATATGATATTAACCGATGATATGCAGACATGTTTTCACTCCTTTGCTTTGTATTATATGCAAAAGAAGCGCCGGTTTATGACAGGATTTCTATATCCTGATATAAACCAACGCTGCAAATACGTCCGTATAACGCAAAATCGGGAACAGTTAAAAACTGTTCCCGATACTGCCGGCGACCGGAATCGAACCGGTACGAAGTTTAACCCTCGCAGGATTTTAAGTCCTGTGCGTCTGCCAGTTCCGCCACGCCGGCATCATGATTACTCATGACTGGCACAAAGCCAAATGGATGGAGGTGGATTCGAACCACCGAAGCGAGACGCAACAGATTTACAGTCTGCCCCCTTTGGCCACTCGGGAACCCATCCAAAATTGCTCTGACAGTTGAAGATTATAGCATGGCCGTCTCAAAAAAGCAAGTGTTTTTATATATTTTATTTAATATTTTTATTTCCATTTTTTCCTGCTTTTGATTCTTCTCGCTCAACTGCCAGAAATCATATATCTTGTCGAAGCCGCATTTCCTACAATGCCGTATCATTTCCCGTCAAAACGATACTTCCGACCGGTGGGATTTTCACCTCGATATAGCCGTCCTTTACCTCATGTTCAACCTGTCCGGCGTTGTAACCGTCCTCATAGGTCATCATTTCCCGGCGCAGAACCGCCCCGTCGCGCGCCCCGATCTGCCAGACCGGAATCTTGAGCGTCAGCCAGTCATCACCTGTATTGACCGCCGTCACGCCGCAGCACGCGCCGCCAGCTCTCTGAGCACTCTGAAAACGTCCATAGGCAATATAGCCATCTCCCGCCGCCAGCGCTTTCAGGGAACCATTTCTAAATGCCGGACAGCGTTTCCGAATGCCGCTCATGTAGCGGTGGAACTCGATCAGCTCCAGGTTTTCCCCGCCCCACGGGTACGTCCGGCGGCTGTCCGGATCGGTCCATCCACAGACACCCGCTTCGTCACCGTAATAGATCGTCGGTGCGCCCGGCCAGGTCATCTGCATGACAACACCCTGGCGGAAAATACCATAGCTGATGCCTTCCTCCGCTGCTTTTGCACCTGCCGACGCAAGACGGCCCACCCGGCGGTTTGTCCGCGTCATAAAGCGGGAGTGATCGTGGTTGGACAGCTCGTTCATCGCACACTGCACGGAAGCCGTCGGCATTTCACTCATATGGTAGCGCATCGCCTCAAAAAAGGCGCATCCATCCCCAAACAGCGCCGGATTTTCTTCGTCACTGTGCTTCTCCATCCCGGTCAGAAACCATGACAGCGGCTCCATAAACGCATCATAATTCATGACCGTATCCCACTGATCGCCCTTCAGCCAGTCATACGGGCTGCCGTAATGTTCCGCGATCATGACCGCCTCCGGATTTGCCTCCTTGACTGCCGCGCGGAAATCACGCCAGAACTGATGGTTCATCCCGGCACTCCGCCCCAGATCTGCCGCCACATCCAGCCGCCAGCCATCTGCTCCAAACGGCGCCGACACCCATTTTTTCGCAATTCCCAGAATGTACTGGTACAATTCCGGCGATTCCTCGTAATTGAGCTTCGGAAGCGTCGCGTGTCCCCACCAGCCGTCGTAGCTGTCATTAAACGGCCAGGCATTTTCATTGTGAAACTGGAAAAAATAGCGATACGGGCTGTCCTCCGAGACATATGCCCCCTGCGGATAGCCGCCCGCGTGCTGGTACAGAAGTTCCGCATCCAGCCATTTATTGAAAGAACCACAATGGTTGAACACACCGTCCACCAGCACCCGGATTCCCCGCTTGTGCGCTTCCTCAATCAGGCGGGCAAAAAAGGCATCGCTCGCCTCCAGGTTCTGCTCATCCGCCGTCCGCGTCATATATTTATGTGCGCGGTCATTGTCCGTATCTTCCGGGCACACCAGCCCGTCTGCGTCCTCCAGAATCACTCCATAATGCGGATCGATATGGTCGTAGTCCTGACAGTCATACTTATGGTTCGACGGTGATACAAATACCGGATTTAAGTAGATTGCTTCTATCTTGAGACTCTTTAAATAATCAAGTTTATCTAAAACACCCTGCAGATCACCGCCGTAAAACCGTCCCACATCGAGTGTACTGATCGGTTCCTTCCAGTCCGTCACCCGGGTGACCGGCTTTTTCAGATAAATATATTCATTGGTTTCCGTATCGTTTGTAGGATCGCCGTTGCAGAACCGATCCACATAGATCTGATACATCAGCGCGCCCTTGCTCCACTCCGGCACATGAAATCCCGGAATCAGGCGGAACGGGTGCGCCGCCGCATCCTCTGTCAGCCCGATCCGGTTGTAAAGACAGACGTTCTCGCCCCAGGTTACCTGAAATACATACGAAAATGTTTTCGTTCCCAGAGTCAGCGCACAGCTGTAGTAATCAAAACGGCTGTCTGACTTGTCAGCCATATCGCTACCATCTATGCCTCGACTTGTATCTGCACCGTTCCCAACGCTGCCAGCACAGCACTCCCACGAAAGCCGTTTCATCTGCCACTCCTGCAAAAGCGCCCCGGTCTCCGGGTCATATTCCAGCAGTACAACCGCATCTGCTCCATTTTTCTCTGTTCTGAAATAAAATGTAACGACTTCACCCGCATCTGCCTCCGAAGGACAACGGTAATCCTCTGTCTCGTCGCAAAATAGCGCGTCGCGATTGATCTGCTCCATCTGTTTCCCTTTCCAGCGGTTTCACCGCTTTCACAATCATGTTATTTTCTGCCCATATTTTACAGGATTTCCCAAAATTACACAAGTTATTTTCACACCCCTAATTTTAGGTAATAAAAAAGAATGTGCCTTGGCACATTCTCGCGCCGAGCGCGGTCGCTTGCGACATGTTTCTGCTTCGCGCGAGTGCGCATCCTCGCGGAGCGTTTTTTTGTTTCATAGGACGTAATTTCCTATGAAATAAAAAAGGTCAGCGGGGTAGCTGACCTTTTTAGGAGAAGGTATTTCGTTTTATGGGGTGTAGCAAAAACTATATAATGTATTGGGGGGGGTTACGTCTATTATAATAGCATAGGAGCGGAAATAAGTGTGCACAAACATCGTTTTATTTCGATTTCTTTTTTGTGCAAATCAACACTCTCTCCCGAAATGTCCAGCAAAATCCGCCCGAAATTTGCATAAAAGAAGGCTTATTTCCAGACCTGTTTCATGCTTTGAACTTTTTATGCTTCTGTCACCGGAGTTTCAGCTTCCCCTGACGGCTTTTCTCCATCCTGGAACAGCGCTTCAAACTCAGCCTGACCGATCTTCTCTTTCTCCATCAGCAGGGCACAGCAGGAATGAAGGACATCCTCGTGATCGAGAATGATCTGTTTTGCCTTGGCATAGCATTCGTCGATGATGCGTTTTACCTCGCTGTCGATCTCGCTCGCCACTTCCTCGCTGTAGGTTCTCGTATGCGCCAGGTCGCGGCCAATAAAGACCTCGTTGTTGTCTCCACCGTAGTTGATCATGCCCAGTTTTTCTGACATACCGTACTCGGTTACCATCGCGCGCGCCATCGAGGTCGCCTGCTTGATATCCTGGGAGGCGCCGGTCGTGATGTCGTCAAAGATAATCTCCTCGGCGATTCGTCCGCCCAGCGAAACCATGATATTTTGAAGCATTCTGCCCTTCGTCATATGAAGCTCATCCTGCTCCGGAAGCGGCATCGTATAGCCTGCCGCACCGACACCGGTCGGAATGATCGAAACGGTGTGAACCGGTCCCACATCCGGGAGGACATGGAACAGAATCGCATGACCCGCCTCATGGTATGCGGTAATCTTCTTATCTTTCTCGGAAATCACCTTGCTGCGCTTCTCAGCACCGATTCCCACTTTAATAAAGGCTTTCTCAATATCCGTCTGGGTCAGGAACTTACGTCCCTCTTTTGCGGTATTGATCGCCGCCTCATTCATCAGATTTTCCAGATCGGCTCCGGTAAATCCAGCGGTTGTCTGCGCGATGCGGTGTAAATCCACATCCTCGCCCAGCGGTTTTTCCTTCGTATGAACGCCGAGAATCTCCTCGCGTCCCTTGACGTCCGGTCGTCCGACTGCCACCTTTCGGTCAAATCTGCCCGGCCGCAGAATCGCCGGGTCGAGAATATCCACGCGGTTCGTCGCCGCCATGACGATGATGCCCTCATTGACTCCGAAACCATCCATCTCAACCAGGAGCTGGTTGAGCGTCTGCTCTCGCTCGTCGTGACCGCCGCCCATGCCGGTACCACGCTGTCTGGCAACCGCATCGATCTCATCGATAAAGACAATACACGGGGCATTTTTCTTGGCTTCCTCAAACAAGTCGCGAACACGGGATGCGCCGACACCGACGAACATTTCAACAAAATCCGAACCGGAAATCGAGAAGAACGGAACGCCTGCCTCACCCGCCACCGCTTTGGCAAGCAGGGTTTTACCGGTTCCTGGAGGTCCGACTAAGATCACGCCCTTCGGGATGCGCGCCCCGACGCCAGTGTATTTCTGCGGATTTTTCAGGAAATCTACGATCTCCTCCAGTTCCTCTTTCTCCTCTTCCAGACCGGCAACTTTGGTAAAATTGACCTTGCTGGTCGATACCATCCGGGCACGGCTGCGTCCAAAATTCATCATCTTGGCATTTGCTCCGCCGCCGGAACGGGAATTGATAAACATAAACAGGAAGATCAGGACGCCTGCGGACAAAGCGATCGGCAAGATCACCGTCATAAAATAGCTATCCTGGCGGACGCTGGTGGTCGTGTACGGAACCCCCGCCTTGCGCAGCGCCATCTCTACTTCCTTCACATCCAGCACATTGAATTCCTCCCGGTCGCCGGAGGTTGTCTCAAAAACGACCTCACCGGTCGGCACCTCGCGGTTCGGGCGGATCTGTGCGCTCTCTACGGTCTTATTTTCCAGATATACCATGAACTCCGGATAGCTTAATTCCCGCTCCGTCGCCATTCCAGGGACTTTCAACGAGAAAAACATGATAACGAGCAGCATGAGGATCAGAAGCCCCACGCCTCCCATCGACTGACGTTGTTTCAACTGGCTTCCTCCTTATACTTCCACAACACCGATGTACGGCAGGTTGCGGTATTTCTGATCGTAATCCAGGCCGTAACCTACGACAAACTCATCCGGGATTGTAAAGCAGGTATATTTAACCTGAACCTGTTTTTTCACGCGGCGCTCCGGCTTGTCAAGCAGGGTGCACAGCTCGATATTTTTCGGATTTCTCTGTTTTAATACCTCGATCAGATATGCCAGGGTGCGTCCAGAATCGATGATGTCCTCCACGATGATGACATTCTTGCCCTCCAGCGGCTCGTCCAGATCCTTGATAATCTTTACCACACCGCTTGACTTGGTGTCGGAACCGTAGCTGGATACAGACATGAAATCCAGGGAAACCGGAATAGTCAGGCGTTTTGCCAGTTCGCAGGTAAAAAATACGCCGCCCTTTAAAATACAGATCAGGTGGACTTCCTTTCCCTCATAATCTTTGTTGATCTGTGCTGCCACTTCACTGATCTTCTTGTTTACTTCTTCTTCCGTTAATAATACACGAATCTTATCAGCCACTGCTTTTTCCTCCGTTAAATTCCACCTCAAGGATGGTTTTTGTCTGTTCTGTTATCTTATAATATGCGCTGATCCGGTGCCCCACTATCCACAGGATATGTTTTTCTTCCGCCAGAAGCCAGATTTCCTCCCGCTCCTGTCTCGGAATTTTCTCATCGATCATCCAGGATTTCAGCGTCTTCCGACCGCCGGACGGCAGTGTCAGGTAGTCCCCCGGCTGCCGGTGTCTCAGCGATAAGGTACCTTTTATTTTATCATAGTCAAACCATTTCGTATACTGGTTTTTCGGAAATTCATCCCCATTTTCACAGGGGAAAGTATGCATCTGCAAAAGATTCCCATTCTGGATGCCCGGAAGCAAACTCCCTTTTCTTTCCCCTGGATGACTAAGCGGGCGCACTTCAAGAAATCCATATATATTTACCGCCCGGAACCCATGCGGCAGCGAAATACTCTTTCCGGTTCCCTGGTGCAGAAGTTCCCGCACCGCCTGCACATGCGTCTCCGTCACGTCCCGGAGCGGCATTTTGCTCTTTAAAAACAACCGCCGCACGATATAACCCTGCACAATCTCCGCCTGTTCTGCCAGCGCTCCTGCATCCGCCTTTCCGTCCGGTGCATGCTTTTGAAGCCATTCTTCTGCCACCTCTTCCAGATAGGCATCTGCCTGCCGGATGCGTCTGCCCGCCTGGTCGATATGACGGACTGCCTGTGCATTCAGGCGCTCTTCTACCGCCGGAAGCAGTTCATTCCGAAGCCAGTTGCGGCTGTATTCACTCTCCTGGTTCGTCGAGTCCTCGACCCAGTCCTGTCCCTGCTGCCGCAGCCAGGTCTGAATCTCGCTCCGCTGCGCCCAGAGAAGAGGACGGATGATGCGCCCCCGCACCGGAGCAATGCCGGAAAGCCCGGTCAGACCGCTTCCGCGGAACAGGTTAAAAAGAACCGTTTCCGCGTTATCATCCGCATGGTGGGCGGTGGCGATATGAACCCGCCGAATCTCTTCCTCCCACGCCCGCGCCGTCTCCTCATACAGGCGGTACCGTGCCAGTCGTCCCGCCTCCTCGACGGAACATTTCCGGTCAAGCGCCTCTTTTGCCGCATCGATACGGAACTCATAAAAAGGAACTTCCAGCCGTTCACACAGCATCCGTGAAAATGCCGCGTCCCGATCCGCCTCCGCGCCGCGCAGCCCGTGATGGACATGGAGCGCCCGCAGGGAAATCTGAAACGTCTCCCGCAGCTTCCAGAGTACCAGCAAAAGACCGACGGAATCCGCTCCCCCGGATAAACCGACCAGAACACCATCCCCCGGCCTGGTCATATGATTTTGTTTCATATAAATTTCTGTTTGTTTCTGCATTCTTTTATATTTCTTTTTATCCCTCTTAAAAATAAATCCACTCGTAACTGTTCAGTACCTTCACAGTATAACGGATCTCCCCTTATTTCTCAACCGGCCAGATTCTACCGTTTACCCACGTTCCAGCACCGTCCCGACCAACACTGTGCAGTCATCCACCACACCCCCGTCCGAAAGCCCGGACGCAAACGCCAGGATCTGTTCTGCCAGTTCCTGCGGGTTGCCGCCGGAAAGGTTTGATACAAATTCCATGAACGTCTCTTCCTTGTGTTCCCCCGGCATCGCTTCGAGAATGCCGTCGCTTATCATAATGATTTTCTCGCCGTCCCACATTTTCCGCGACATCAGAACCGGCTCCGCGTTCTGTACAATTCCCATCGGCAGTCCGCCTGCTTCCAGAAGCTCAACACCCTCACGCCCCAGAATAAAGGTCGGCACCGCGCCCAGCTTCATCGCTTCCAGCACACCTGTCCCCAGATCGATACAACATAGATCGATTGTTGCCGGATTCTGCTCCGTGCCTGCCAGCAAAAGCACCGTATTTACCAATTTGAGCGCCGATCGTGCCGAAAATCCCGTCTCCAGCAGGCGCTGGGTCAGCTCAATGACCTTCTCGCTGTCCTCACTGGCGCTTCTGCCGCTTCCCATGCCGTCCGACAGGCTCATAATCACCTGCCCCGGAAGCCCGGTCTGCACCGTACACGTATCGCCTGAAATCGGTTCACCCTCCCTGGGGCTGCACGCCATGCCGTACACCATCCGGTATTTACCTTCTTCCACAAAACGGAAGGTCGCCGCATTGCGGGTGATCAGGCTTTTGCTGTCTTTCGCCACACTCCAATGGCTTCCGGCGATCGCGCGTCCCAGAAGTTCCGCCACATCCCGCGCCGTCATGCATCGCCCGTTGACGCTGCGGAGTGTGAGAAACGCCTCCTTCTGCTGATTTTCATATTGAAGCACCAGCATGTTGTCCACGCGCAGATGGCTTCTGCGGAGTATCCCTGAAAGCACCTCCTCCCAGGATGCCGTCACATCCGCCGCCTGTTCCATCTGGTTGGAAAATTCCTCCAGAATCGCCGCCAGCTCCCGGAACTGGACGATCACCGCGTCCCGGCTTTCCAGAAAACGGTTTTTCCACCCCAGATTCATCGTCGCCCGCCCGAGACTCCGGTTCAATTCCCGCAAATATGCCTCTCTCTGGGAACAGATCTCATGAAACAGGCGAGGCATGTCCTCCAGGTCGATTTTCCCTTTCTGCTCGAACGTCCGAAGCAGATAATAGAGATAATAACTGTCGTCCCGGCGGCTGCCATAATACAGGTTGCACCGTGTACAATCGCCGCATACCGCCGACGCCGCCGTCTGCATTGCCGCCAGCCCGTCCTCCTTCGTCAGATGCCCCTGCCCGCCGATCTCATCCGCAAATGCCTGCGCCAGACCGCCCAGCGACAGTGCCATACTCTTTAAACGTCTTGCCGTGTAGACGTTGACATCCGCCATATCTCTATGTAAAGTTCTCCGTTTAAGCACAAAAAATCCCTCCTAACCTGTATAACGCCATTATATACAGGCTGGAGAGAAATATTTGTCAAACGGACAGAGCAAAATCAGGGAAAACTTCGACATTTTCCGACCTATCTATGAACACTGCTCCCCCGTGTGCCATACTCCAGGCATTCTATGATGTGCTGCAAGTCTAATTCGGATTCGACGGCTTGAGCAGGATCTCATTGCGGTTTACAAGCCCCAGCTTCTCCTTCGCTACCTTCTCGATATACTGCTTGGTCTGCACGTATACGCGGTATTCCTCAAGCTGTTTGGCACGTTCTTCTTCTTTCGCAACCTGCGCCTCCAGATTTTCCTCACGAATTGAATAACTCCTATCCTTTTCCTTGAGATCGATGCCCTTGATGTGCACGGCAACCGCCAGACTCAGCACTACCATCGTAACGCCCACAAGCGCCATCCGGTTGTTTAAATTATCCTTTTTCTTTTTCCGCACATTTCCACCCGGTCTGCCTTCCGACATCTGTCTACGCATTCTCATCTCACTTCCTTTCCATGTTTTCTGCCTGTCCCCTTGTTGTACGTTTCTTTCCGGTCTTCTGGCTTTTTTTGCCTCTTCTTTTCATTTTAATCCATCCGCTGCATTTTTTCAATACCGCAAACAAAAGACGGCTGCCCGTCCGGTCATAAAACACCATGCCGCCGAGCACGCCCGCCACCGCATAGCCGCGCAGAACTCCGTCATTCTGCCCGAACAAAAGCCGGAACGTCGCAAAGCTGGCAAAGAGCCAATACGCCGCATCCTCCATGCCTGTCCAAAATGAGCCGTGCCGTACCAGCCACCGGAAGATCCTAAGCCCGTCATACATCATCATCAGCGCGATTCCCGTACACACACTGCCGCCAAGCAGCCATATTTCCCCTCTCACCGTCCCGCTCATCCGCCACCGCCTAACGGAACAGCCGTCCAAAGAACGACTCCTGCGATTTCCGGTGGGACTCGCTGCAGGAATACGAAAAGCTTTCAAACTCGCCCTCAATATCCACTTCGCCCTTTTCCAACGTCAGACGGCTCACATGCAGCGCCTTCCCACGCACCGTCAGAAGCCCCATGTTTGTATCGAGAATCATCTGGTTCTCATCAAATGACACCACATCCTGGATCCCCGTCACACTCCCCTTTTCCCGGTTCAGAAGCTCCAGCTTGTGAGGTCTGGCATCCAATTTTTCTTCCATGCAAAAAACCTCCCAATTTATCTAACTTATAGCCTATAGCTGCCTATTGTTAAATATATTGGGAGGTTTTCAGGTTTATGAATGATTATCTGGCCGGTTCCCAGACACCGTCTGCATTTACATAATAGCCGTCCGGTGTCCACTCAGCCATATAAAGGGAGCCGTATGGACGCCCTGCGCCCTCCATGTAAACCCAGGTTTTTAATGCTTCATCATACGACCAGGTCGGCTGCGGTGCATACGGATTTAAGTATACATATCCTAAATCCAGAATCAGCTGCCACTCCGTCAGCATCTCTCCCGTTGCCGGATCCAGATAATACCATCTGCCGTCCTGCGGATCCAGATACCAGCCCGTCCGCATGCCTGTGTTTTCGTCCACATAGTACCATTTGCCTGCGCTGTAATCATAGACCCAGCCCGTCCGGATGTATCCGTCGGCTCCAAAGGCCCACCATGCGCCCCGGAGCTGTTTCCACACAACCTGTTCAACCTGCCTGCCGGTCGCCGGATCCAGAACCAGGCTTCCCGACAGATATGTGCCATTTGACAGGCGATAGCGCCATCCGGTGCTCTCTTTTACCCATGTGCTGGTACTTCTGTCGCGGCCGGAAGTGGCCGTTCCCTGCGGATTGCCTGGGGTCGATGGATTCGGGTTCGACGGGTTGGGTTTCGTCGGATTGGACGGGTCAGACGATGCTTTCTTTGTCTGGACCGTTACCGCCTCGCTGGCTGCGGATGCCGTCGTATTGACACCTTCTTTGAGTCTCACATAGAACTTGTAAGTCGTTTCCGGTGTCAGCCCGGTAAATACCGGTGAATCCTGCCATTCTCCCTGATCCACGCAGTATTCCAGTTCATATCCTGCCGGAATCGCGGTTCCATCCACAAATGCTGACGGTGCTTCCAAGGTCACGCTGGTGTCTGTCCACGCTGCTGCCTGCGCTGCTTTCGGAGTCTTCGTTGCTATCTTCTTGATCGTCAGTTGCACCGTAATCGGATTACTCATATAATATACGTTGCTGTCCGGGAGCTTAACCGTACAGGAATACGTTCCCGCATTGGTCGGCGGTGTCATGCTGGAATAAACGGTTCCGTTCACACCTTCATAGTGCACCTCATACTGACCCTGAAACTGTTCCGAAAGATCCTGTCCACCTATCGTTGCCTGAATTTCATCCCCAACAGACTTCGGCGTACCATCGTAATCAACCTCTTTATTCGTACCATTCAGTGTAACTTTATCTTTGTCCCCAAAATACACATTTGTCTCAATATTCTGTGCCGGCATATTAAAGGAGGCGGTCCATTTGCCACCGGATTCGGTAAATTTCGGCGGGTAAATAACTACAAGAAAACCACCGCTGTATGTAAGGCATGCATTCTTGTTCGGATTCTCCTTCATCCGTCTGACACCTTCATCTGTCAAGGTCGCCGTTACCAGATCCCTGGCTTTTGCCGTAATCTTGTCAAGCGTATAATAAGAACTGCTTTCCGGCTTCTTCGTAATTGAAAATACTGCAGTCGGATCATCCTTAACCTCGATATCCACAGCTACCATGCCCGGTCCATTTAAGTATACATAGAGAGTCGGGAGACCCGTTGTATTATCTTTTTCGATGCAATAATTACCGTTTTCCGTAAGCTCTGATTGACTATTTACCTTTTTCGGTATAACTGAATCTTTCTTATACAGCGACATTGACTTTATTTTAAATTCTTTAAACAGCTTGCCATTGATAATCTTTGTTACTTTCAGAGAACCAATATGGTCGCCTCCGCTCCACTCTTCGGTCTCAAAGGCTGCCGTTGTTCCCCAGGTACCCCATTCCTGCCCTACGAACCAGGTATACTGGTACGCGTTCATATTTTCCGCATAGGAAACCTGTACGGAGGCATCTGAACACGGCATCGTAAAGCAATACACCGTCGGATTCTCCAGATTGCAAATTGTCGCATTCACCTTTGAACCATTTGCATCGGTAATTGTTACTTCGCTTACAACATCTTTCGGATCCAGACCCGTAAATGCAAGGTAAACTGTTTCTCCGGCTTTCTGTGAAAATGTAAATGTACCAGTTTCACCACCTATCGTAGAAATCGGATTTGTTCCATTTATTGCACCATTCAGAGATGCATACGCTTTCACGACTGCGTTCGGAGAGTTCTTATTCGTCACGTCCCGTCCTACTGTAACCGTGTGCTCCGCCGTATCAACTGTCAGCTGGCATTCTGCCCACTTGGAAGGATCCGCCTTGCTGATGGCTGTGATTGTATAGGTTCCATTTGCCGCAGCCGCAGCGGTTACCAAGCCGTCCTCTACCTTGACTGCCGGATCACTGCTTTTCCACGTCACCTCTCTGGACGCTCCGTTTGCCACATCGACGGTTGCAGTGAGCTGGACGCTTCCTCTCGGATAAATCGTCTCATTGGTCTTATCCAGCGTAATTCCGGTAACCGATGGCTTCAGATCCAGCGTCAGATTCGGAGATAATGTCTGTTTTTTCAGAATCGGGAAGGCATAACTGCCGGTTGAATCCATCGTCCAGGTAGAAGCAAAATCCCAGCCCAAACCTTTATAAAATTCTGGATCTTTCAGATTTGCCTCCGTTGCGTCCGCTCCATATAGCTTGTCTGCCCCCATCGTATTCGGATCTGGGGTCAAAATCGTCCCATCTGATTTTCTCGCGACTGTGCCGGCAAAGCCGTAGTTATTCGTATACTTTCCTGACGTTCCGCCAATCCGGTTGAGCGATCGCATCTCCGGGAAAATGCTGACACAGGAGGAAAGCGAACCGTTGTCGGAAATGCCTGCCACGGCTGCGCCAGTGGGATTTTTTGTCAGCGCTTCGCCTGCCGCGTAGCTGTGGGAGATCGTTACGTTGCCGCTTCCTACCAGTCCGCCGATATAATATCCCTCATCAACGTCCATATCCACAACTGCATAGCTGTTGTCAATGGTTGTAGTTCCACCGGTCCAACCGACCAAACCACCCGCAAACCCCTTGTCGGTGGTTCCTTTGATTTTAGCATCTGCATAGCAGGACTGGATCTCTACCGAATATTTTTCCCTTACATTTCCTATCAAACCACCCGCAGCTTCAATCTTATTCGTTCCATCCGTAGTTTCGATTGTTCCACTGACGTAACAATTTTCTACTGTCAGAGAATCATATACATCACCAACCAGGATGCCAACTCTCGCATCATCGTTGGAAGCTTTAACCACCGCATTTTCTATGGTCAGATTCTTAATTTCACACTTTGAAGAAATTGCTTGAAACAATCCCACATAAGCTTTGCCGACTGCATTCAAGCCTCGAATCGTATGTCCGCATCCATCAAATTCTACTACATTTGAAATCGGCGTAAATGGATGTTCTCCCAAATCAATATCGCACATCAGCTTTGCTTTCTGCATTGCGTGAGTTTGGAAATACGCAAGCTCTGCCCCTGTACTAATTTGATAATAACCTTGTTCATCTTTCGTCGGTTCCGTAACTGTTGTTCCATCCCACTTATCCTGCGTCCATACCGCCTTAAATGTCACATTTCCTTCCGGCATTGTATAACTTACACCGCTGGCATATTTAGTGCTTCCGTCGTCACTCCAGCCTCCAAAATTCATGCCGTATACCTTAAAGGTATTCTCCGGAAGCGTAATCACAGTTCCGGCTGCAACATTTTCCAGTGTCGGCGCCTCTCCCTGTGAATCCTTACGTCCAGACGTAAAGGTAATTGCATACTTCGCCGCGATTGGAAGATTTATTTTGATTGTATCTGTTTCTGTTGACGCGCTATCAGCGGTATAGCTCAAAACAATCGTTCCCGTGATACTTCCGTTCTGTCCCGGATCTTTGCCATCCGTTGCCGGTGTTAGATTGAACTTTTCTTCGTTGGACCACTCTGCCTGAATTTTTTTATTTGTAATAACATCGTTTACAGCCTGCAAAATTTCCTCTGCTGTCGTCATATTTGTCACTGTCATCGCCTGCAGCGCTGCCTGTGCCGCTTTTTTGACATTCTCTAAGGTCTGCTCGGAAAATTCATAGCTTCCACTCTTCGCCTCCTCGCTGTCACCATAGGTTGACCATCGCCCGTTGCTCGGACTCCAAACGTATAGATTCCGCTCTCTGCAATCTGGGAGGTAAAATCGTAGCTGGTTGCGCCTGTCCCAAGCGCCACCTCACTGCCTTGTTCTGAATCATTCTTATAAAGCTGTACTTTATAGCCTGATGCATTCTCAACCGCACTCCAAACGGCCTTTCCTTTTACTGTCTCATCCCATTTGACATCCGCAGGCGCTGCAAGCTGAACAAGGTTTACCACTTTTTTGAGCACAATTGAGCCGATCAAACTTCCCTTGTAATGGACATAAAGCTGTTTTTCATTTTTGTTGCCAAGATCCAACGATTTAGCGAATTGGAGCTTAATACTGCTAGTTCCATTTTCGGTAGTCACTGCAAGAAGTGTAACTCCGTCATATGCCGTTCCATCTTCCTCGGATGAAAGTTTAAAATCCTCCGATCGTAAATTTTCATTTCCGGTATATGTAAGCGCAATTTCCCCATCTGCCGTAACCGTGTCCGCATCGGTTGTCTGGAAAGTTCCTGTCACAGTTTGTCCCGAAAGCATGGAAACCGGGTTGGCTTCCAGGGTAAAATCAAGATCCTCTGCATCTGAAATCGCAATCGTTTTCTTAACTGTAAAATATCCAGTTTTCTTAATTGTTACGTCATAGTCTCCATTGGCGAGATCAATGCTAAAATTTCCAGTTGAATCTGTTGTCGCCTTTTTCTCGCTTCTGTCCTTCTTAAAAGTAATCTCTGCGCCCTCGATTCCGGTTCCTCCAGATTTTACCGAGCCTGTTTTTGTCTCGGTTGCCTCAAGATACTCTGGTATGTCTGCGCCAGAGAATATATTTACTTCTTCATTACCATCATCATTACTTCTCGTCATCTTTAGCGTTGGAAGCTGGTTATTGTCAAATTTCCAGTTTTCCGTATCACTTCCCCAGCCAATCGTATTTTTCCAGAAATTGGTTGTTAAAAGATCTGTTTTGGAAACACGCTCGCCACGATGCAACGCTGGCCACTTTATATTTTTATCATTTTCTTTATCAAGAAGGTTTTCCCCATATTTAACCCTCATACCCTGATAGGCAAAATTTTGTCCACCAGCTACATGAACATTATAATCACCGAAATAGCCAAAAATTCTATCTACATAGTATGTCGATTTTTTTGTGGAAACCTCTTCTTGTAATGCTGCGCTATTCTTAATTGTGACCTTTTGATTTTGTCCACCAACCAATCCGCCTGCACCTTTACCATTTTCATTTGAGACAGTTCCCATTGCAATACATTTTTTGATCGTTACCACGTCACTCTTACTAACAGAACCGATCAAACCTCCTGCCAGAGAAGTTGTTTTACCTGTGATATCTGCATTAACAACACAATTTTCTATCGTCAGGGGAGCTCCGTTGGTAGTTTGAATAGCTCCTATTAGCCCACCAGCTCCACTATCATTATATCCTGTCGCCGTGATGCTGCCACTAACATAACATTTTTCAACCGTTGCATTGTCTCCTACCGTCTTTGCGATCGCTCCCTGGTCTCCATTTCCTTCAATCTTAACATCCGATAAAATCAAATTTTTAACGGTTCCATTCAAAACATTAAACAACGGCTGCGAAATTCCACTCAACGCATATCCATCACCATCTAAACAAGCCGTTAGTGTTCTTGACTCCCACGACTCGCCGCTTAGATCGATATCAGCCCCCAATCTAATATATGTTTTTACACCGAAGGATTGATATCCATTATATTTATTTTTGTTTTTACCCATAACAGTAGACCACTGTTTCGCAGTACGAATCACATAGGGATCCGCTTCCGTACCGCTTCCCGTGATTCCTTCATCCGCATACAGCGCAATCCCCGCGTCTCCCACCTGCACGTGGATCTCCGGCAAAGCAGTGTCTTCCGGTATCTCTTCGCTTTCCGGAATCACCGGAACATAGGTATAGATCGCCCCATTGTATTCTTCATTGGCTTTATCGTAGCCTTCCCAGGTCTTTTCTTCGGTTTCTTCTGGTTCGCCGTCCTCATCGAAGCGGTCAAAATAGTCCTCCGGTGCCAGTCCGCCCTGAAATTCAGAATAGTCGCTGTTTTCCGCATCCAGTTTCCACGTGATACCCGACAAAGTCCGCTCGGTGGTTTCTTCTCCCATCGTCTCACGCACGGTAAGAGTCTCCGGGAACTGGATGTCGGATTCTTTGCTTCCAAGCGTGAGAATCTGATCGGCGATCGATTCTTCCAACGGTGCAAATTCCAGCGTTGTTTTCACCTGCTCTTCTTCCAGGACCGTGATCTGGATCACTGGAAGTTCGTCCTCATCTACCTCATAATTGCTGCTTTTCAGCTCTGCACGGAACAGGTAGATACCCGGATTTTCTCCATCATAACGGGATGCCTGGCTCTCTTCTGCATCCAGAACCCAGCGCACCTTTACTTTTCGCCAGAAACCTTCCTTTTCGTCAATCTCTTCCTCGGTCTTCTCATCTGTCTTGACATCTTCCTTCGGTTGATCCGTTTTTCCGTTCGAAGAACTGCCATCTTCATTCAAATCTGCATTTCCACCTGAAGAACCAGAATCTGTCTTACCGGAATCGTCTTTCTCATCGGATTCACCGTTCCCCGGATTCGCATTTTCATCCTGAGAGTCCCCATTTTCCGCCGAATTTCCATCTTTCCCAGAATCTCCCTGTTCACCTGAACCGGATTCCGCTTTCTCTAAGCCCTCTCCACCTTCGCTTTTGTCTTTGCTATTCTCTCCGGCATCTTTTCCTTCGGTATCTTTTCCTTCAGTATCTTCTTTTTCTCCATTCTCTTCACCGTCCGTCTTTTCCAGCACGGCATCATCATTTGTGCGGTTGGCAAACGCAGCTACATTCTCATCGCTCCCTGCGTCAGGCACATCTTCGGTTTGCCCCCCGCTGACAAAAACGTCTATGCTGTCCGGCATCTCCAGATCCTGATACCGGGTTCCATAGGGAATCTTCTGATACAGAACCTGTTCCGATAAACTTTCGATCTCCCGGATCTGATAAAAATTCGTGTTCGCATAAACTCTCGGCACAGAACCATATGAACTGCACGTTATCACCACCACCATTCCTGCTGCCAGGATTCTTCTTTTTCTTCTTCTCACGGCTCCATCCCCTCGACATTATTCTACAATTGTATTTTCTATACTTGTAGTACCAATAAATCCATTATAGACGCTGACTTTCACGATTTCAAGTGTTTTTTCCGAATTCCTTTTATTTTTTTAAAAATCCAAACATACGGTCGAAAAATAAGTCTAAAAAATTCATAAATTACTCTTTGTACATGCGTTTTTACCAAAGTTCGGTATAAAAAAACACCCAAAGTCAAAGCAATTACAAAAAAACTGCGGAGCAAACCGTGATTGAGCGTAAAAATCATGGGGAATACAAAGAAAGCTGCCAATAACCAGAACAGCCAGTCTTCAATCAGAATCCACACTCTGCCATGTTTCACTTTCATGCGGAACGCTCGTATAAAATCATACAAAAACATTAAGAAAACACCCTCCACAAAGGAGGCGGCAACATACATAAGCTGCCCCTGTATCATTTCCATCAGCCAAACAAACGGCTAAGAACACCCCCTGCCGTCTTTTCCTTTCTCGACTCATGATAGATAATCTCACAAATCCTTCCTTCCAATTCCACCTCGCCCTTTTCGAGTGTAAGGCGCTTTACATGCAAATCCTCACCCGTAAAGCGCACGGCACCTTCTATAGTCTCAAGTTCAATTTCTTTATTGTCAAAAGAAACCACTTCCGTAATTCCGGTCAAATCCACGTGGTTACGATTCTGCATCTCCAATTTATGTGCCGTCACCGGCCGGGAAGATTCCTGCAACATAATAAAAGCCCCCTGGCATCATATCTATCTCACTATATGCTGTCACAGGGGGTTTTATTACACGTATCGGTAAAGTTCTTTGGCTTCATCCTTCTTGTATGTTTCGTTTATGCTCAATACTTCTACTTTTGTATTCCGGTTTCCGAACTGAATCTCGATGATGTCACCGGGCTTAACATTTAAAGATGCTTTTGCCACCTTATCATTCACTAAAATTCGTCCGGCGTCGCACGCCTCATTCGCCACCGTACGGC
>OIXG01001292.1_pt1 | contig 24703 bp, 27 predicted proteins | sample 1587731 | NCBI WGS metagenome assembly OIXG01 (sample SAMEA3888908, study PRJEB22519) | human gut metagenome | biome: human gut; feature: human-associated habitat; material: faeces | place: Denmark | collected 2010
AGAAGACTACTGTATATGGATAATGTTGCTGAACCAGATACAAGTAACCAGCAACAATGAGAACGGAGGAACGAATACATGGAACAATATACGGTGACGGGTATGAGCTGTGCGGCGTGCTCAGCCCGTGTGGAAAAAGCCGTGTCGAAAGTAGAGGGTGTAACGAGTTGCTCAGTAAGTCTTTTGACCAATTCAATGGGTGTGGAAGGCACTGCATCACCCCAGGCAATTATAAAGGCTGTAGAGGATGCGGGATATGGGGCATCTCCTAAGAACGCGGACAGAGAGCACCATAGTTCAATGGATATGGCAGCAGCAGAAGAAGCTCTCAGGGATAAGGACACGCCACTCTTAAAGAAACGTTTGATCACATCACTGGTATTTTTACTGGTATTGATGTATTTTTCCATGGGGCATATGATGTGGGGCTGGCCGGTACCAGGCTTCATGGTGGACAATCACGTAGCCATGGGCCTGGCCCAGCTTCTGCTGACGGTCATCGTCATGGTCATCAACCAGAAGTTCTTCATCAACGGCTTCAAGGGCCTGCTTCACGGCGCACCGAACATGGATACTCTGGTGGCCCTGGGCTCCGGCGCGTCCTTCGGGTACAGCACCTACGCCCTGTTCGCCATGACCGTAGCCCAGGTCAATATGGACATGGACGGCGTTATGGCCTATATGCATGAGTTTTATTTTGAATCCGCAGCCATGATACTGACTCTGATTACCGTGGGCAAGATGCTGGAGGCCCATTCCAAAGGAAAGACCACCGACGCGCTGAAGGGCCTGATGAAGCTGGCTCCAAAGACCGCGGTGCTGGTGCGGGACGGCGCAGAGGTCGAGGTCCCCATCGGACAGGTTCGAAAAGGCGACGTATTTGTGGTACGCCCGGGTGAAAATATACCCGTGGACGGTATCGTCCTGGAAGGAAACAGTGCAGTAAATGAATCCGCCCTGACCGGCGAGAGCATTCCGGTGGATAAAAATGTGGGCGACGCCGTATCCGCGGCGACCCTGAATCAGTCTGGCTTCATCCGCTGCGAGGCCACCCGTGTGGGCGAAGACACCACCCTATCCCAGATCATCCAGATGGTCAGCGACGCGGCGGCCACGAAAGCGCCCATCGCGAAGATCGCGGATCGGGTATCCGGCGTCTTCGTACCGGCAGTTATCAGCATCGCAGCCGTGACCATTATCATCTGGCTGCTGGCAGGACAGAGCGTAGGCTTCGCGCTGGCACGAGGTATCTCCGTACTGGTTATCAGCTGTCCCTGTGCCCTGGGACTGGCGACGCCCGTAGCCATCATGGTAGGAAATGGAATGGGCGCGAAAAACGGCATTATGTTCAAGACTGCAGCATCCCTGGAGGCCACCGGCAAGACTCAGATCGTAGCCCTGGATAAGACCGGAACCATCACAAGCGGCGAACCTAAGACTACGGACATTCTCCCGGCAGAGGGCGTCGATGAGGCGGAGCTTCTGAAGCTGGCCTACACCCTGGAGAAAAAGAGCGAGCATCCGCTGGCCCGCGCCATTTTGGAGACAGGCAAAGAACGCGGCGTGGACGATACCCTGGAAGTGGCAGATTTCCAGGCTGTACCGGGCGGCGGTCTGACCGGAAAGCTGGACGGCACAGTCCTGACCGGCGGCAACCTGAAATACATTACAGAGACTGCGGAAGTTTCCGACGCAGTCCGCAAGCAGTCGGAAAGACTGGCTGAGGACGGCAAAACTCCGCTGTTCTTCGCAAAAGACGGCAAACTTATTGGAATCATTGCGGTAGCAGACGTCATCAAAGAAGACAGCTCCCAGGCCGTACGCGAGCTGCAGGGCATGGGCATCCGGGTAGTTATGTTAACCGGGGACAACGAGCGCACAGCCAAAGCCATCGGTCATCAGGCCGGCGTGGACGAAGTCATCGCCGGAGTCCTGCCTGAAGGCAAAGAGAGCGTCATCCGGAATCTGAAGAAGAAGGGCAAGGTAGCCATGGTAGGCGACGGTATCAACGATGCCCCGGCATTGACCCGCGCCGATATGGGCATCGCCATCGGAGCCGGTACGGATATCGCCATCGACGCTGCGGACGTGGTTCTGATGAAGAGCCGATTAAGCGACGTGCCCGCGGCCATCAGGCTCAGCCGTGCTACCTTACGGAACATACACGAGAATCTGTTCTGGGCATTCTTCTACAATGTCATCGGAATTCCGCTGGCAGCAGGCGTGTGGATCCCGCTCTTCGGCTGGAAGCTGAACCCCATGTTCGGTGCTGCGGCCATGAGCCTGTCCAGCTTCTGTGTGGTAACGAACGCATTGCGTCTGAATCTGTTCAAGATGCACGACGCAGGCAAAGATAAAAAAATCAAGGCAAAAGCCGATCATAAGAAGGAGGAAACAACAATGACAAAGACCATGAAAATCGAAGGTATGATGTGCGGACACTGTGAGGCCACCGTAAAGAAGACCCTGGAAGCCATCGCAGGCGTAGAAGCAGCCGAGGTAAGCCACGAGGCCGGAACCGCGGTAGTTACACTGACCGCAGAGGTAGCCGACGACGTCCTGAAGAAGGCCGTCGAGGACAAAGACTACAAAGTAACTGACATCCAGTAAAAAATTGATGTGAAATGTATCAAGTAAGACGATAAAAGGAGCTATGAAAAATGGAATACATCTATAAAACAAAAGGCACCTGTTCTTCCAAGATCCGCCTGGACATCAATGACGGCGTAGTCACCAATGTGGTCTACACCGGCGGCTGCGACGGCAACCTGAAAGCCATCCCCCGCCTGGTGGACGGCATGACCGTGGAGCAGATCGAGGAGAAATGCAAAGGCATTCACTGCGGCTTCAAGTCCACATCCTGCGCTGACCAGCTGGCCTGCGCGGCCAGAGAGGCTTACGAAGCAGAGAAGAAGCAAAAATAAGAGCAAAGACACATTCCGGGAAAAGCCGATACAAGAAGTGCGGCTTTTCCTTTTGTTTTTCCGGAAATTTCTCAAAGAAATTTGGCTTTGGGAATTGTAAAGTTATTTTATATGGAATATACTTTGGATAATACGGAAAAATCCAGAAAGAAAAGAGAGAACAGTATGGCAGAGACAGAACTTCGAATCCGCCGGGCGACACTGGCAGATGCGGAAAGTATTTTGGATATCTACAGACCTTACGTGGAGGAAACCGTCATTACCTTTGAGTATCTGGTGCCGAGCCTGGAGGAGTTTCGGGAGCGCATTGCCCATACCCTTGAGAAATATCCCTGCATCGTGGCGGAGCAGGACAGCGGGATCGTGGGTTACGCCTGCACTGGTGTGTTCAAGGACCGGGCGGCCTACGACTGGGGCGTGGAGACGACCATCTATGTGAAGAAGGACTGCAAGCGGGGCGGCATCGGCAGGAAATTATATACAGCATTGGAAAAGGTATCGGCAGCCCAGCATATCCTGAACCTGAACGCCTGCATCGGCTATCCGGAGGTAGAGGACGAGTATCTGACCCGGGACAGCGCCCATTTTCACGAGCATCTGGGCTACCGGCTGGTGGGAGAGTTCCACAAGTGCGGGTACAAGTTCGGCCGCTGGTACGATATGATCTGGATGGAGAAACTGATCGGCGATCACACGGCAGAGCCGAAGCCGGTGGTACCGTTTCCGGAGTTGGACGAGCTGACGCTGCATAAGTGCGGCATCGAATAGGAGATGAATTTACAATGATCAGACATGCGGAAATACAGGATTTAACGGCCATCGAGGCCGTATACGCCCACGCGCGGAAATTCATGGAGGAGACCGGCAACCCGAACCAGTGGGGCAAGAACCACCCGCCCAGGGCGACGCTGGAGAACGCGATCGCGGCCCGGAAGCTCTATGTGCTGGAAGAGGATGGCGCGATTCACGGTTCCTTCTACTTTGCCATCGAGGAGGAGCCCAATTATCGGAAGATTGACGACGGCTCCTGGCTGTCCGATGTACCATACGGTGTGATTCATATGGTGGCCAGTGACGGCACGATTCATGGATTTTTACAGCAGATTGTGACTTTCTGTGAGCGGCAGACGAAGCATCTGCGCATCGATACGCACCATGACAATAAGGTCATGCAGCACGTGATCGCCAAGAACGGCTTCAGCCGCCGGGGTATCATTTATCTGGTAAATGGGGACGGTTCCGCCCGCATTGCTTATGAGAAGCTGGGAGAATAAGCGGCCATGAAGCTTTTACTGACGGCGATTAACGCCAAATACATCCATTCCAACCTGGCAGTCTACAGCCTCCGGGCTTCCGCCGGATCCATCCGGGATCAGGTGAAGCTGGCCGAGTTCACGATTAATCATCGGACTGAGGAAATCCTGCGGGATATCTACCGGAAAAAGCCGGACGTGCTGTTCTTTTCCTGTTATATCTGGAATATGGTATATGTGACGGAGCTGACCGCCGAGTGCAAAAAGGTTATGCCGGGAGTGCCCATCTGGCTTGGCGGGCCGGAGGTATCCTACGACGCGGAGCAGTATCTCCGGGAGCACCCGGAGGTGGACGGGATTCTCTGCGGCGAGGGAGAAGAGAGTTTTCGGAGATTGGGAGAATGTTACGTAAACTGCGAGGCGGACGTGGAGCATTTGTTGCAGATACCGGGGCTGGTGTTTCGAAGAAATCTGACTCCTCAAAAGAAAAACGAAGAAACCGTTCCAAGTTTTACAGAGCACTCAAATAAGAATTATGTAAACTATGAAGCGGGAGCGTGGGAGGTGGAGCAGATTCAGACGAATCCCCCGGCGCCCCTGGTGGATCTCTCCACCCTCCCCTTCCCCTATCAGGAGCTGACCGACTTTGAAAACCGCATCATTTATTACGAATCCAGCCGCGGCTGCCCCTTTTCCTGCAGCTACTGCCTTTCTTCCATAGATAAGAGCGTGCGTTTCCGGAGCCTCGAACTGGTGCTGCCGGAGCTGCAGTTCTTCCTGGATCGGAAGGTGCCCCAGGTGAAATTCGTGGATCGCACCTTCAACTGCCGCAAAAGCCACGCCATGGCCATCTGGCGATACCTGCTGGATCATGACAACGGCGTGACGAACTTCCACTTTGAGATTGCGGCGGATCTGCTGGATGAGGACGAGCTTGCGCTTATCGCGCGGATGCGGCCGGGGCTGATTCAGCTGGAAATCGGCGTCCAGTCCACGAACCCGCGGACCCTCGAAGCCATTTGCCGGAAGACAGACCTGGACGGGCTGCGGGATGTGGTGGCGAAGGTACACGCAGGGAAAAACATTCATCAGCATCTGGATCTGATCGCGGGTCTGCCCTTCGAGGATTACGAGAGTTTCGGACGCTCCTTTAACGATGTTTACGCCATGCGGCCCGATCAGCTGCAGCTTGGCTTCCTGAAGGTCCTGAAGGGTTCCCAGATGCACCGGGAGGCGGAGCAATACGGCATCATCCGCCGGGCGCTGCCGCCCTATGAGGTTTTATGTACGCCCTGGCTGCCCTTTTCTGACGTGCTGCGCCTGAAAATGGTGGAAGAAATGGTGGAAAACTACTATAATAGTCATCAATTCGATGAGACGCTGGATGCCCTGGTTTCCAGGTTTCCGTCGCCCTTCGCATTCTTTGAGCAGTTGGCGGAGTTTTACGAGGAACGGCACGCGGAGCAGCGAAAGCATTCCCGGGTGCAGCGGTATGAGTTGCTGCTGGCCTTCGCGCAGAAATCATTTCCGGAGGAGGAGCAGTCCTTCCGGCAGCTTCTGACCATCGATTACTATCTGCGGGAGCGGGCCAAGGCGCGGCCTTCCTTCGCGCCCGACCAGGCGGCGTATAAGGAGCAGCTTTCAGAGATCCTGCGGCAGACAGGGAAGCAGAATCATGTGGAGGCGGTGCCCGCAGGAGACGGACAAGTCAAATATCTGGTCTTTGATTATGAGAACCGGGATCCGCTGACCCACGCCGCGAGGGTGATAGAATATAAAGAATAATAAAATCAGACTAAAACAGCGCAAACAGAAGGCTTGAAGGAATTTTAGTGCTAAGATACAGAAACAAGGCGCAATCAGCCCAGACAAGGACAGAGTATGCGCGCGGTAGTGAATGATACAACAGAACGGAGAACATACGATTATGATAAAAAACTACATCGCCCTGGATCTGGAGACCACCGGCCTTCACCCCTCCGAGGACCGTATCCTGGAAATCGGCGCGGTAAAAGTAGTGAACGGAGAAATCACGGATCGCTATGAGACCCTGGTAAATCCGGGCATGGCCATCAGCCCCCGCATCCAGGAACTGACCGGCATCAATGACGCTATGGCGGCGACCGGAAAGGATACGAAGACAGCCATCACAGAGCTGCTGGAGTTTTGTGAAGAGCTGCCGCTTCTGGGCCACAATATCCTTTTCGACTACAGCTTCGTAAAGAAAAACGCGGTCAATCTGGGTCTGACCTTCGAAAAGGACGGCGTGGACACCCTGAAAATCGCCCGGGCGCTGCTGCCGGATCTGGAGCATAAAAACCTGCCTTACCTGTGCGCCTATTATAAAATCGAGCAGGAGCGCGCCCACCGGGCATCCGACGACGCCTGCGCGGCTATGGAGCTCTACAGGCGGCTGGCGATGGAATTTCCGGACAGCCCCGAAGAACTTTTTGCGCCAAAGCCCCTCATTTGCAAGGTAAAAAAGCAGGGTCCGATTACGCCTGCGCAAAAAGGATACTTGAATGATCTGATAAAATATCATAAAATAAGCTTAAGTGTGCAGATTGACACACTGACTAAAAACGAAGCGTCAAGAATCATAGATAAAATTATTTCCGAGCATGGGAGGATTTTAAGATGAACTGGTACGATAAGAAAAGCCGAAAAATCATTTCCACGATTATCATCGTCATCGTGGTTCTGGCCATGATACTGCCGATGCTGACCTACGCGCTGTAAGAGTCTTTCGGGCAGGAATGCATCGTGGCGGAGAATCCGGCAAAACAGGATTCTATTTTGGAAAAAAGAGGAGATATTATGAAAAAGAGACAGTTACTGACAGCGGCTGTACTTTGCGCAGCCTTTCTGGCGGGCGGCACCACTGCGCTGGCGGCTGACAATTCAGCCATTCACAGCGGCGTCTATGTGGACGGCATCGACCTGTCCGGCATGACCCGGACCGAAGCGCTGGACGCCCTGAACAGCTATGTGGATGAGATGGGCGAAGAGACGCTGACCCTGCACATCGGCGACAATGAGCTGACCCCGACCCTGGGCGAGCTGGGACTGATCAGCACCAATGAAGACGAGATTCTGGAAGAAGCCGTACAGCTTGGCAAGACCGGCAATATCATCAGGCGTTACAAGGACCGTAAGGATCTGGAGCATGAGAACAAGAATTATCAGCTGACCTGGGCGCTGGATGACGAGCTGGTCACAGATTATGTAAACAACCAGTGTAAGAAATTTGATCAGGAGGCCGTGGATGCGACCCTGAAGCGGGAAGGCGGCTCCTTCCAGATTGTGGACGGACAGACCGGCATCGTGCTGGACGCGGACAGTTCCATCACCCTGATTACCGATTTTATAGAAAATGAGTGGGATCACACCAACGGTTCCCTGGATCTTCCGGTGGAGACCGATTATCCGAGAGGAACGGCGGAGGAACTCAGTAAGGTCAAGGATGTGCTTGGCACATTTACTACCAGCTACAGCACCTCCGGCGCGGCCCGCTGTCAGAATATTGCCACCGGAACCGCCCATATTAACGGTACGGTGCTGTACCCGGGAGACACCTTCTCCGCGTATGAGGCAGTCAGTCCATTCTCTGAGGCCAACGGCTACGCCATGGCAGGCTCTTATCTGAACGGCAAGGTGGTAGACAGTCTGGGCGGCGGTATCTGTCAGGTATCCACCACCCTGTATAACGCGGTTCTCCGGGCGGAGCTGGAGGTGACAGAGCGCTCCAACCATTCCATGATCGTGACCTACGTGGAGCCTGCGGACGACGCGGCTATCGCGGGAACTTATAAGGATTTGAAGTTTAAGAATACACTGGACGCACCGGTCTATATTGAGGGCGTGACCAGCGGCAAGCAGGTGACTTTCACCATTTATGGACAGGAGACCCGTCCGTCCAACCGGACTCTGAAGTTCGAGAGTGTCACTTTGAGCACCACGGAGCCGGGTGTACAGATTATCGCGGACGCGGGTCAGCCCATCGGCTATATCACCCGTGAGAGCGCGCACAAGGGCGTGGTAGCGGAGCTGTATAAGCATGTCTATGTGGGCGGTAAGGAAGAGAGTGTCACCAAGGTCAATAAGAGTAACTACAAGGCGACGCCCCGGACGATTACGGTGGGTATCGCGGGCGATCCGGATCTGTCCAATGAACTGCAGGCAGCCATTGCCACCCAGGATGAAGCTACGGTCAACGCGACCCTGGCGTCCTGTGTCGCGAGAATGCAGTAAGGGATATACATAAAGGAGCGGACAGCATGAAGGTCGGAAAAGTTTCAGAGACAATTTTAAAGAGAAGTATTTTTAAGCAGATACATACGAAGCGGGACGAGGTGCTTCTGGGCGCCGGCGTGGGCGAGGACTGCGCGGCTATGAAGCTGGCTCCCGGCGAGATTTTTGTGATTTCCACCGATCCGATTACCGGAACAGTGAAGGATATCGGCACTCTGGCTATCCAGATTACCGCAAACGATCTGGCCAGCAGCGGCGCGGAGCCGGTGGGTGTCATGCTCACAGTGCTTCTGCCCGAGGAGATCGAGGAGGCCGACATTAAGCAGATAATGGGCGAAGTGGAAGAAGCCTGCGCCCGGTTTCATATCCAGGTCATGGGCGGCCACACCGAGGTCACCCGGGCAGTCAATCAGCCCATTATCAGCGTCACAGGCGTGGGCAAGGTGCAGGAGGGACATCTGGTATCCACTGCGGGGGCGAAGCCCGGCCAGGATATCCTGGTGACCAAATGGATTGGCGTGGAGGGCACCTCTATCATTGCCAAAGAGAAGGAAGAGGAGCTCCGGAAACGTTTCCCGGCGGCGTTTGTGGAGACGGCCAAGGGCTTTGACCAGTATATTTCCGTGGTAGAAGATTCTAGGATTGCGGTGAAGCACGGCGTCAGCGCAATGCACGACGTGACCGAGGGCGGCATCTACGGCGCGCTCTGGGAGGTGGCGGAGGCGTCCGGCGTCGGCCTGGAGATCGACCTGAAGGCCATTCCTATCCGTCAGGAGACCGTGGAGATCTGCGAGTGCTTCGAGCTGAATCCTTACTATCTGATTTCCAGCGGCTGCATGCTGATGGCGGCAGACCGGGGACACGATCTGGTGCGGGAGCTTGAAAAGGCCGGCATTCCGGCGGCGGTCATCGGCAAAGCCACCGACGGCAAGGCCAGACGCATCGTAAACGGCGAGGACGAGAGCTTTCTGGAGCGTCCGAAGACAGACGAATTATATAAAATCTATGAATAAGATTCCGGGGTGTTTCTGATTCAGACGCCCCGGCTTATAATAATATCCTGACGGGAGGGCGAAAGCAATGAGAGAAAAAATTTTGACATTCATTGAGAAAAACAGCCGCGTGGATTTGGCGGATCTGGCAGTGATGCTGGGAGTAGAGGAGGCGGCGGTCGCCAATGAGATCGCGGATATGGAAAAGGAAGGTATTATCTGCGGTTATCATACCCTGATTAACTGGGATAAGACCAGCGAGGAGAAGCTGACAGCCCTGGTAGAGGTCAAGGTTACCCCCCAGCGCGGTTTCGGTTTTGATAAGGTGGCGGAGCGCATTTACAATTACGCGGAGGTGGACAGCGTCTACCTGATCTCCGGCGGCTTTGATTTTATGGTGATGATCGAGGGCAAGACCATGCGTGACGTGGCGCAGTTCGTATCCGACAAGCTGTCGCCGCTGGATTCCGTTCTCAGCACTGCCACACATTTCATATTGAAAAAATACAAAGACCATGGTTCAATTATGGCACATGAGAAAAAAGACGAAAGGATGCTGGTGACACTGTGAGAAACCCATTATCAGACAAAGCAGTTTCAATTCCCTGGTCCGGCATCCGTAAATTCTTTGATGTGGTAAATGAGATGCCCGACGCCATTTCCCTGGGCGTGGGCGAGCCGGATTTCGATACCCCCTGGCATATCCGCGACGAGGGTATCTATAGCCTGGAAAAAGGCCGGACCTTTTATACCTCCAACGCGGGCTTAAAGGAGCTGCGGGAGGAAATTGTGCGCTATTTGGAGCGCCGCATTCACGTAAGCTACGACCCGCTCCGGGAAGTGCTGATTACCGTAGGCGGCAGCGAAGGCATTGATATGGCCTTCCGTGCCATGCTGAATCCGGGCGACGAGGTGCTGATTCCCCAGCCCAGCTACGTATCCTATGAGCCCTGCTGTGTGCTGGCCGACGGCGTGCCGGTGATCATCGAGCTGAAGGAGGAGAATGAATTCCGCCTGACTGCCCGGGAGCTGCGGGACGCTATCACGGACAAGACCAAGATTCTGGTACTGCCGTTCCCGAACAATCCCACCGGCGCGATTATGACCCAGAAGGATCTGGAGGAAATCGCCGAGGTCATCATCGAGAAAGACATTTACGTGCTGTCTGATGAGATTTATTCCGAGCTCAGCTACGCGGGCGACCATGTATCCATCACCAGTATTCCGGGCATGCGGGAGCGCACCGTGCTCATCAATGGTTTTTCCAAGGCTTACGCCATGACCGGCTGGCGTCTGGGTTATGCCTGCGGACCGGCGGAGATTCTCAGCCAGATGACGAAGCTCCATCAGTACGCGATTATGTGCGCACCCACCAACAGCCAGTACGCAGCAGTGGAGGCCCTGAAAAACGGCGATGAAGACGTGGCGATGATGCGGGAGTCCTACGATCAGAGACGCCGTTTCCTGGTACATACCCTGCGGGAAATGGGACTATCCTGTTTCGAGCCCTACGGCGCGTTCTACATCTTCCCGAGCATCCAGGAATTTGGCATGACTTCGGAAGAATTTGCGACCCGCTTCCTGATGGAAGAGAAGGTGGCCGTAGTTCCGGGAACAGCCTTCGGCGCCTGCGGCGAGGGATTTCTTCGAATCTCCTACGCATACTCTCTGGAAGACCTGAAAGAAGCCACAGGCCGTCTGGCGCGCTTCGTGGCGAAGCTGCGGGCGGAAAAGGGAGCGAAATAATGGCGTTCAATATCGTACTTTTAGAGCCGGAGATTCCGGCCAACACAGGCAATATCGGAAGAACCTGTGTGGCGACGGGTACCCGTCTGCATCTGATTGAGCCGCTGGGATTCCGGTTAAGTGAAAAGGATTTGAAGCGGGCCGGTATGGATTACTGGCCGCAGTTGGATGTGACAACTTATGTAAACTACGAAGATTTCCTGAAAAAGAACCCGGGGGCGCGGCCCTATATGGCGACCACCAAGGGGCCGCGGGTCTATACCGAAGCGCAGTTTGAGCCGGACTGCTACATCATGTTCGGCAAGGAGAGTGCCGGTATTCCCGAGGAGATCCTTCTGGAAAATCAGGAACGGGCTATCCGTATTCCCATGCTGGGCGACACCAGATCCCTGAACCTATCCAACTCCGTGGCCATCGTGCTCTATGAGGCCCTGCGCCAGAATGATTTCCCGGGCATGCGCCTTGAGGGACACCTGACCAGATACGATTGGAAATAAAGAGACTGAAAAGGAATAAAGGCAATGAAAAAGCATTCACTTCGGATGAAAATGGCATATCAGTTGGGAGCAGCCGCCCTTGCGCTTTCGCTTGGGTTTACTTCCTACGCCGTGCCGGATCAGAGCGATGTGGATGATATTCAGAGCGAGATCGATAAGACGCAGGACGAGATTGACAAGACCCAGAGTGAGATCGATGCTACGAAGGATAAGAAGGAACGGCTGCAGCAGGCCAAGTCTGAGATGGAGGATTATCTGAAGAAGCTGAACCAGCAGTATTCCAGCCTGGAGAGCCAGATTTCCGAGTTAAATAAGCAGATCGAAGACAAAAAAGCGGAGATTGAGCAGGCGAAAGGAGAGCTGGAGGCGGCGAAGGCCACAGAGGAAAAGCAGTACGCGGACATGAAGGCGAGGATTCAGTACATGTACGAGAATCCTCAGAGTTCCTTCATCGAGATTCTGCTGGAGTCCGGCGATTTTGCCAGCGCCCTGAACCGGGCGGATTACGCGGCGCGGATCAGCGCCTACGACCGGGATATGCTGGAGGCTTACGCGGCCCACAAGGCCGAGATTCAGGAGCAGGAGGAGAAGCTGGAGGCTGAAAAAGAAGCCCTGGACGAAATGCAGGCTTCCGTAGAGAAGAAGCAGAGTGAGGTATCCGCCCTGGCCAGCAGTACATCCGGTAAAATCAGTCAGCATGTCAGTGATATCGCAGCAGCCCAGGCCGATCTGGACGGCAAGAGCAATACGCTGGCAGGCCAGCAGGAAGTACTGAAGCAGCTGATAGCAGAGAAGAAGAAAATCGAGGCCCAGATCGAGGCGTCAAAGGCAGCCGAGATCATTGGTTCCCTGGGCGATGTAACCGGTGTAAGGACCACGGATTTGGAATATACCCAGTATGGCGCGTACAGCGCAAGTGACGATGAGGTAAAGGCGTTGGCGACGCTGATTTACTGCGAGGCAGGTAACCAGGGCGCGGAAGGCCAGCTGGCTGTGGGCGCTGTCGTTATGAACCGTATCCGGGATCCCCGTTTCGGCCAGGGCGATATCATGAGCGTGATCCGGGCTTCGGGTCAGTTCTCCCCCGTTACTTCAGGCCGTTTTGACCTGATGCTGACCGACGGCGCGGATTCCGTCACCGAATCCTGCTACAATGCCGCCCGACGGGCCATCGCGGGCGAGTCCAACGTGGGTAACCGGACCTTTTTCCGGACTTACGCCAATTATCCGTCCTTAAGCGGACTTGTGATTGGCGCGCATATTTTTTCCTATACCTGGAATTATTCATCCTGACAATGAGGTCGATGCACAGAAGAAAAATCTCCTGTGCAACGGCTTTTTTTGTAAAAAATTAAAATAATCATACATAACCTATTGACAAAGTAGGTTAAAGGGCGTATGATTGCAACAACAAAACGACGTGAACAGTCAAAAAGGAGGATTATTATGAGAAATTTAAAATGGCTGAAGAAATCAACCGCATTACTGCTGACCATCGCACTGGCAGGAAGCCTGGCAGCATGCGGAAGCAAGGCAGACGAGACTCCGGCAGCAGAGACCACACAGGAGACTGAGGCAGCTGCAGAGGAGACCACGGAAGATGCAGCAGAGGCAGAAGAGCCGGTGGCTGCAGAGATCGACAAGGACGCATTTGACGCGCTGCTTGCAGAGGGTATCGTAGCAGACGACGCTGACATCGCGGCAAGCGAGTGGGCTACCGCAGTAAAGGAAGCCGGCGTGCTCCGCGTAGGCGGAACCAGAACCTCTTTCCTGTTTAGCCAGCTGGACGAGACAGACAACGGCATCCGCGGCTTTGACGCAGGACTGTATCAGTTACTGGCACGTTACATCCTGGGCGATGAGAGCAAGTATGAGCTGACACAGGTAGATTCCAGTACCCGTGAGTCCGTTCTGACAAGTGATCAGGTAGACGCTGTATTTGCTACCTACTCCATCACAGACGCACGTAAGGAAGTCATTTCTTTCGCCGGACCTTACTACACATCCAAGCAGGCAGTCCTGGTAAAGGCAGGCAACACGGATATCACTGGCGTAGACGACCTGGCTGGCAAGATTGTAGCGACACAGTCCGGTTCCACAGGCCCGGACATCCTGGCTGAGTACGCGCCAGAAGCTACCGTTCAGGAGTTCGCCAACGACCAGGAAGCACGTACCGCTCTGGAGCAGGGCCGTGTAGACGCATATGTAACAGACTACACTCTGCTTCTGAACGCTATCGTGAAGAACCCGGGCGCTTACGAAATCGCAGGCGACACCTTCGGACCGGAGGACAACTACGGTATCGGACTTCCGCTTGATTCTGACGGCGTAGCATTTGTCAACGACTTCCTGAAGAAGATCGAGGACAATGGAACCTGGGCAGAGCTGTGGAAGATCAGCCTGGGCGACCGTACCGGCATCGAAACTGTACCGGAGGCTCCGGTAATCGAGTAATCGAATCAAAGCCTAAAATAAAGACAGGGAGAAGGACCTTCAGTAGTTCTGAAGGTCTTTTTCCGCAGGAGGAATCCATATGGGTATTCAGGAACTTCTTTCCCAATACGGAGACAAATACATACAGGCACTGTTCGTCACCTGGAAGCTGACGGCAGTGTCCTTTGTGATCGCATTTCTGATAGGCATTCTCATTACCATCATGCGGGTATGTCCTGTGAAGCCGCTGCGGTGGGTCGGAGACTTCTATGTGCAGATCTTCCGGAACATCCCGGGCGCGACTTTGCTTATTATGCTGGTTTACGCGCTGCCCTATCTGAATGTGGTGCTTTCTTATTACACCTGTGTGCTGACGGCCACATCCCTGCTCCCGGCGGCGTTCTGCTCCGAGTACCTGATGGCCGGCATGAATACGGTGAGTATCGGACAGATCGAGGCGGCGCGGGCCCTCGGTATGTCCTTTGGCAAGATTCTGAAAAATGTAGTCATTCCCCAGGCCCTTCGTTCCAGCGTGCTTCCCATGACCAATCTTCTGGTGGCGACCATGCTGACGACGGCGCTGGCTTCCCAGGTGCCCATGAATCCCACGGATCTGACCGGTCTGGTATCCCATATCAATACCAGAGCCGTGGGCGGCGTGACGGCTTTCCTGATTTCCGCGGTGCTGTACTGCGCGACAGCCGTGGTGATCGGACAGATCGGCAACCTGATTGACAGGAAAGTGAGGATTTTGCGATGAACAACGGACAGACATCCATACGGGACGCGCTCTATGAGGCGCCGGGACCGAAGACCCGCAGAGGAATTATGACGGGAACCGTGGTGGTACTCCTGCTTCTGGCGGCGCTGATCTACGGCGTCATTCATCAGTTTGCCATCAACGGACAGCTGGACGCCCGGTACTGGTCCTTTTTCACCCGGTATACCACCTGGCGGTTTATTGGAAATGGTCTTGCGGGCACTCTGACGGCTGCGCTGACGGCAGGCGTGATCACATTTTTCGCAGGCCTCCTTCTGATGCTTGGCAGAATCAGCGGCGTCAAACCGCTGGAATGGCTCTGCACCGCGCTCATTGAGTTCAGCCGCGGCGTGCCGACCCTTCTGTTTATCTATTTCTTTTTCCTGGTGGTGCCCCAGTTTGGCATTAAGCTTCCGCCTCTCTGGAAGATTGCCACGCCGGTGGCCATCTCCGCGGCAGGCGTGGTGGCCGAAGTGCTTCGTTCCGGCGTCAATGCGGTGCCGAAGGGACAGACCGAGGCGGCAGTATCCCTGGGGATGCGGAAAAACAGCGTATTTTTCAAAATCGTATTTCCCCAGGCCCTGCGTTATGTGGTTCCGGCCCTGATTTCCGAGGTGGTCATCGTGCTGAAGGATACCACCTTCGCATATGTGGTAAACTACGCGGACCTGATGCAGAACGCAAAGGTGCTGATCAGCAATTACGACGCGTTGCTTTCGGTCTATCTGGTGGTTGCAATTATCTACATTTTGATCAATTATATATTAAATAAGATCTCTGTGGCCGTGGCCGGAAGGGGAAACAGGACAGGTTACCGTTCACTTCGTTCACAGTAACACACTTCGCGGAATAGTGATGAAAGTAACCTATAAGGAGCAGATAAACTATGGAAGAGAATAAAACTACAGTAAATGAAATGCCCGTTATCGAACTGCGTCATGTAGATAAGCATTTCGGAGAACTGCATGTATTAAAGGATATCAATTTATCCGTGAAAAAGGGCGAGGTGGTCGTGGTCATCGGACCCTCCGGTTCCGGTAAATCGACCCTGTGCCGGACCATCAACCGACTGGAGACCATTGACTCCGGAGAAATCCTCATCGACGGAACCAAGATGCCGGAGGAGGGCCGGAAGCTGGCCGAGCTCCGCTCCCAGATTGGCATGGTATTCCAGTCCTTCAACCTGTTTGCCCACAAGACCATTCTGGACAATGTGACCATCGCGCCGATAGATGTACTCCATAAGCCGAAGAAAGAGGCCCGGGAGGAAGCCATGGAGCTTCTGAAACGGGTCGGCGTAGACAATCAGGCTGCAAAAGTACCGGCTCAGCTTTCCGGCGGCCAGCAGCAGCGTGTGGCCATCGCCCGCGCCCTGGCCATGCATCCCAAGGCCATTCTCTTCGACGAGCCCACCAGCGCTCTGGATCCGGAGATGATCGGCGAAGTACTGGACGTTATGACGGAGCTTGCGAAGGATGGTATGACCATGGTCATCGTCACCCATGAAATGAATTTCGCGAGAAAGGTGGCCGATCGGGTCATCTTTATGGACGGCGGCAGCATCATCGAGGAGGGCGCGCCGGAGGACTTCTTCGAGCATCCGCAGACCAGGCGGGCCCAGGATTTCCTGAATTCAGTGAAAGCCCATTAGGGATCCGGTTACGGACAGAAATACGGAAAAGAGGAACTACACATGTGTGAATTATTTGGCCTGAGCAGCGCCGAAAAAGTAAATTGCAACGAACTTCTGGGAACCTTCTTCAGTCACGGAGAGACCAATCCGGACGGCTGGGGACTGGCTCTCTTTGACGGGAATTCCGCGTCAATCGAGAAGGAACCCATATCTTCCGCGGAAAGTGTCTATCTGAAGCATCGTCTCAGCGACGAGATCGTCGAGGACGTGGTTCTGTCCCATATCCGCAAGGCCTCCAAGGGCGGACTGGAGTATAAGAACTGCCATCCCTTCAAGAGACGGGACGCCTCCGGACGGCTGTGGACGCTGATTCACAACGGCACCATTTTCGAGAGCGCCCTGCTGGACGCCTATATGGAAAAGCAGCACGGCGGCACCGACAGCGAGCGGATTCTGTACTACCTGATCGACCAGATAGACGCAGCCATCGCGAAAAAGGGCGGCGAGCTGACTGACAAAGAACGCTTCGACACCGTAAATCAGGTAATCCGCGACGTCACCCCGGAGAATAAGGTCAACCTTCTGATCTATGACGGCGACCTGTTCTACGCCCACACAAACTTCTACGAAACCCTGTTCCGCCTGCAGAAGGGCGATACCCTGGTGGTAGCCACCAAGCCCCTGACCGATGACCCGGCCTGGGAAAAAGTCCCCATGAGCACTCCACTGGCCTATCGGAAGGGCAGGCTGGTCTTCGAGGGAGAGAAGCATCCATTCGAATTTATTGATAAGGTGCCGCGGGACAGCGAATATCAGAATGTAAAATAAGAAGCAGAGATATAGATCAAAAAATGGCTGTATTCGTACTTTGTTATGCGAATACAGCCATTTTTGATCTGTCGTTATAATGCTTTTGTATTCTGCCGAAGCTGTGCCACCCGGTCGGCCACCAGCTGGGAAAACGCAAACTGTAAGGTGGTAATAGGAAGAACCGTATGTGTCCACAGACTGAGCATATGGAGGGATACAACCTCGGAAACCTTATGGCGGAGCGGATGCTTGGCAATCCCGGATACCAGGATGATATAAGGGCGCTTCTCAGGCGGAAGATCATCCACCAGAGAGAGAAAATCACTGTGGGAGGCATTGGAAATGGAAAACAGAAAAACCACATCCGTGTTTTTCATAATGTGCAGAGTTTCCATTTCCTGGGAAGCAAAAAGCATATGGCAGGGGGAACCCAGAACTGTCAGACAAAAAGCAAAGGTCTGAGCAGAGCACAGGCTGCTGCCGTAGCCGGAGGCATAGATATTGGTAGCGTTCAGAATCCGCATGGCCAGAGAATCCAGAAGAGAATCCGGAAGAGCCTGCCGAGTCTTCATGATGATATCGCACATAACACGGGCGCAGTCATTGGCGTCTTCCTCGGATTGAATGGATGATTCATTCGCAACAGCAGGGTTTGCTATATAGCCGCCGGCCATGGACAGACGAAAATCCGCAAATCCGGAAAATCCGGCCTTCTGGCAGAAGCGGCTGATGGCGCTCTGCGATACCTTGTATCTGGATGCGATTTCCATAGAAGAGCTGGCGCTGAAAGAATAGGGGTCTTTCTTCACCAGTTCGTATATTTCAAGCTCTTTTGGAGTAAGCGTGTCTTTGCAGGCCTCGATTTTATCCCATATATTCACGTCATTTTACCTCTTATAGTTAGATTCTTACAAAATTATAACATTTAAATTTAACATATTCAAGTGCGGTAAATGAGAATGAACCGAGCAAAATGCACAAAAATGGCGAATGATTTTTGTTGAATGCGCCAGTCAAAAATATATTGAATGAATCATCCAAACATGCTACAATCTAAATAGTGAATGAGAGAGACAGAAAGGAAGAGGCGAAATGGTTCAGTTTGAAAGCGAAAAGATTTCACCGGCCATTACCCGAATCAAGGATGGAAGCGACGTGTGCGAGTACCTCATCGAGGGAAGCGAGCGGGCGGCGCTGATTGATACCGGATATGGAATCGGAGATTTAAAAGGATTTGTAGAGACACTGACAGACAAGCCGTACGACGTATTCATTACCCATGGTCATGTGGATCATGCGGCGGGCGCTTCCCAGTTCCCGGAGGTAAGAATGAATCTGGCGGATATGGACGTGGAGAAGGAGCACTGCACCGTAGAGTTCCGGAAGGCCATGGTGAAAAGCCATACGAGCCTGACTGTAGAGGATTCAGACTTTGTTCCGCAGCGGGTGGAAGCCTTTAGCGACCTGCAGGACGGCGAGGTATACGACCTGGGCGGACTGATGCTCCGGTGGATTCATGTGCCGGGACATACGAAGGGTACCATGGTGGCGCTGGCAGAAGAGGAGCGCACCGTATTCTTCGGAGACGCCTGCGGAGTCGGCGTACTGCTGGCGCTGCCGGAGTCCGATACGGTAGAGACTTATCTGAACAGCTTAAAGAAGCTGAAGGACTTCGAAGACAAGTATGACACCGTACTTCGCCAGCACGGAACCTGCTGCTCCACCAAGCGGGTGTTGGATGACAATATCGAGAACTGCGAACTGATTCTGGCCGGTACGGACGATAAGGTTCCGGCAGAGGTGATGGGAAAGGCCTGCCGCAGAGCGCGGAAGTTTGACCCGGCGACCGGAGCCCGTCTGGATGGACGCGAGGGAAATATTTTATACGATCCGGAACGGATACGATAAAACATAAAAGAGAGAGCATTGGAGGAAAATGTTATGGCAAATGGTATCTTACACTTTCGTGTAGACGACCGAATGATCCACGGAATCGTGGCAACTGATTGGGTTCCCGCTTACAACGCGACCCGCGCGATGGTCATCGACGGACCGGCTTCTACGAACGACATCGTCCGCTCCGGACTGAAGATGGCTTGTCCGGCCGGCGTGGCATTGTCCGTACTGGCGCCGGAAAAGGCTGTCGAGAACATCAAGGCAGGCAAGTACAGCGCACAGAGAGTGTTCGTAGTATTCCGTTATATTAAGACCGCTTATGAGGTATTCAAAGCAGGCGTGGAAATCCCCCAGTTGAACCTGGGCAATGTAACCCAGAATAAGGGCGAGACCACGACGCTGGATAAAACAGTCCGTGTTTCTGATGAGGAACTGGCGATGCTGCGCGAGATGGCAGCCGCAGGCGTGAAGATTACCGCGCGCTTCCGTTTCTCTGACAATGAGACCGAACTGAATGGAAAACTGAATTAAAGTCGCAGGACTTTGATATATCGAAAGGAGAAAGAGAGTTATGTTTAATCCGCTGCAAGTTATTTTATTGGCGCTGCTGGTAGGCGTCTGGACATGGCAGAAATACAATCTGCAGATGTTCTACTACGCATCAGTAGCTTATCTGGGCTTCTTCACCGGCCTTATCATGGGAGACGTGACCACAGGTATGCTGGTCGGAGGTTCCATGTGTCTGATGAGTCTGGGACTGTTCGGAGCAGGCGGCTCCAGTGTTCCGGAGTATCAGGTAGGTTGTATCGCAGGCGCTGCATTTGCAATCGCCATGGGCAAGACCGGTCAGGACGCTGTTACCACAGCCCTTACCGTAGGCGTTCCGGTAGCCGCTCTGGGTACACAGCTGGACGTACTGGGCAAGACCTCCGGTTCCATCTTCGTTCACAAGATGATGGCATGCTCCGAGAAGCAGGACTGGAAAGGCATGGGCGTCTGGATGTGGGCTTCCCAGATTCCGTTTATCGGCGTATGGGTACTTCCGATTGTACTGCTTACTACCGTAGGTTCCAGCTATGTTGAGCTGGTTATCAACGCTATCCCGGCATGGCTGAACGCAGGCCTGAATGTAGCCAGCGGAATGCTTCCGGCACTTGGCTTCGCTATCCTGCTTCGTCAGATGCCACTGAAGAAATACGGATATTTCCTTCTGGCAGGCTTTGTAATGGCTTCTTATCTGGGCATGAGCATGCTGGCTATCGCAATGGTTGGCGTAGTTATCTGCATGTTTATCTTCCAGATGAAAGAGGAAAATGACAAGCGTACTGCAACTGTTACAGTACAGGGAGGAGATAACGAAGATGAGTGAGAATAATAACGTTTTAAGCAAAAAAGATATTAACCAGGTTCTGAGACGTTATGTACTTTCCCGTCAGACCTGCTTTAACTATGAAACCATGCAGTCCGGTCCGTGGGTATGGTCCATGCATCCGGCCATGAAGAAGATTTATCAGGACGATCAGGTTCTGACTGAAAAGTACAGAAGCTATTTCAAGTTCTTCAACTGCCATCCCTGGTTCGGACAGCTGATCATGATGGCTACCCTGGCTGTAGAGTCCACCAAGGATGAGAACGCCACAGAGACCGCGCTGGATGTACGTACTTCCCTGATGGGACCGCTGGCAGGCCTGGGCGACGCTATCGTATGGGTGCTGCTTCCGACCGTACTGGGCGCGATTGCAGGTTATCAGGCACAGAACGGCAGCATGTTCGGTACTGTTCTGGCTGTAGCAGTGAACGTAGCGCTGTGGTTTGTATTCTGGAAGCTGGCTTATCCGGTATATAAGACAGGCGTAACCTTTATCACAGAGAAGAGCGCTTCCTTAAGAAACCTGACAGAAGCATGCTCTATCCTGGGTATCATCGTTCTGGGAGCTATGGTTGCTTCTACCGTAAATGTCAACATCGCTTACTCCTGGACCGTCGGTGACCTGACGCAGAATCTGTGCGACCTGCTGAATACCATCATTCCCTGCTTCGGAAATGTGGTTGTGACAGGACTTCTGTACTGGGCACTGGGCCGCAAGAAGATGACCTCCGGAAAGCTTATCTGGATTGTTATTATCGTAGCAATCATTCTGGGCGCGCTGGGAATCTGCGCATAGTCAGAATACATAAGAAGTGAAAAGGAAGCTGCTGCATATCGTATGCGGCAGCTCCTTTTAGAAGGAGGAAAATTCTCATGAGAGCAGCTACCTGTCGAAAAGAGATTACGCCGACCGGGAAATATTTCCCCTGTCAGCTGATGGGTCACGCCATCCGGACTGACGCGGCGGTAGGAATCATGGATCCCCTGTGGGCCACGGCGGTTCTTTTGGAGATTGAGAAGACAAAGCTTGTCTGGGTGACCGTGGAACTGATCGGACTGGATCGGGATTACACAGAAAAATTACAGGAAACTATAGCGGAAAAATATGAAATCCCGAAAGAAAATATCACCATCTGCTTCGTACATACCCATTCCGCGCAGGAATATCAGAAGATCGCGCTGTTTGGCGGACCGGGCGCGGTACCGGGCTATATGGATTTCGTGGCGGAGCAGATTCTGGCCAGCGTGGACGGCTGCTTTGCGGCGCAGATGAGAGAAGTGGAGGCTTACGGCAGAACCGTAGAGATAGAGGGCTGCTACAGCAACCGCAATGGAAAAGACAAGCCCTGTGATAAATCATTTACCAGTATCAGCTTCCGCGACGGGGACGAGGTTGTAGCGGGCGTGGGCAGCTTTACCTGCCATTCCACCGTGCTTGGTCCGGATAATCTGCTGGTAAGCAGCGATCTGGCCGGTTATGTGGCGCGGGCGCTGGAGAAAGAATGGGGCGTCTATCCGGTAATTATGATTGGGGCGGCGGGAGATGTGAGCAACCGTCTGTACCGTCAGGGAAATGATTTGAATGAGCTGAACCGGGTCGGAGCGGAGATGATGAACCAGGTGGCTTCCGGAACAGAGAAGAAGCTTACGATCACGGAACCGAAGATCCACACCTTCCATTTTGAAGAGATCTATCATCCGGATAAGGCGAAGAAGCAGGACCAGTACGATGAGATCGCGCAGAAGATAGAGGCGGCGAAGACCTTCGATGAGAAAAAGGTATACTCCTCCGCATTGGCCATCGCGAAACGCGGCCTGGAATGCAAGCCCTTTCATCTGGACCTGAACAGCGTATACCTGGAGATGGGAGATCTGAAGATTCTGACCGTTCCGGCGGAGCTGTTCTCCAGATTCGGCGTACAGCTGAAAGCGGCCATGAACTGCGCCTGCCCCATCTGCTGGTGCTACAGCAATTACAATGTGGGCTATCTGGGCAACCGGGAGGATTACGGCGCGTCCTTTGAGACGGCGGCGTCCGACATTCCGGTGGGAACGACGGAACGGATTGTGGAAGAACTGAAGGCATTTATTCTGAAAGAGGAGAAATAAGATATGAAGCTTTTGATTATCAGCCATGGAGATTTTGCAGCAGGAATTACCAGTACCTTAAAGACATTTTTCCAGATTGAAAATGTCTATTCCGCCTGTGTGACACAGGAAGGCGGAACCGGCGATCTGCTGGATAAGGTACACGGATATCTGGATCAGTGGGGAGACGAGCTGGTGGTTATCTGCTCTGATTTAAAGGGCGGAAGCGCGAACCAGGCGGTACTGCCGCTGCTGGAGAGACCGAATACCTTCCTGATTTCCGGTATGAACCTGTCCTTGCTTTTGCAGCTTGGCATGGAGCCGGAGGTGACGGCGGAGGGCATCCGGGAGATGCTGGAGGCAGCGAAGGAAGATATGACATTTATCAACGATATGGCGCTGGGCCAGATGGATGAGGATGACGAATAAGATATGATGAGACAGGAGCAGCTTGTGGAAGCGGCCCGGAAGATCCGGTTGGTTGCAGTGGATCTGGACGGAACGGGATTGACGGACGAAAAAGAATTTACAGCCTATACCAGAAGAACCCTTCAGGCGCTGATTGACAGGGGGTATGAGGTGGTTCCCACCACCGGGCGCTCCTATTACGGCCTGGTGGAGAACCTGCTGAAGCTTGACGGGGTGAAGTATGTGATTTCCGCGGACGGAGCCTTTGTGACGGAGCATGCGACGGGAACCAGAATCCGGGAGAAGCTCATTCCCTGTGAAGCGGCGGCTTCGCTGGCAGATGAGCTGCTGGAGCCGGGCAACTGCGTCTATTATCATAGAAATGACGCGCGTTGTACCCATGTGATGGCGTGTACCAGCCCGGATATCTACCGGAATCAGATCTGGCGTCCCAGCTTCCCGCCGAAGGATGAGCTGATCACAGAGAACTTCGGAGACTATATCCGCGAAAAAGGCGAGGACGTGGTCAAGATCGGTCTGTTCTTTGATGCGGCGGCTTACGGCTTCGAACGCTACGAAACGCTGATTCGGGAGAAGTATCCGGAGGTGGAGAAATTCCGCGCGGATAAGAACAGCCTGGAAATCACAAGCTGCGAGACCAGCAAGGGAAAGGCTCTGGCTTTCCTGGCCGACCGTCTGGGCCTGGAACCGTCGGAAATCTGCGCCTTCGGCGACAACGGCAACGACGTGGAGATGCTGCGCTACGCAGGCCTGGGCGTCGCCATGGGCAACGCCATTCCGGAGGCCCGGGAAGTAGCCGACCATGTCATCGGCACCAATAATGAGGAAAGCGTAGCGAAATTCGTTGAGGAATATTTTTTGAAATAAGCCGTTTGAGTGAAAATGATCAAAGCTCTCTGTACCTGATAACTTCAGGTTTACAGGGAGCTCTTTTTAAAAATGATCTTCTGTTATAAGTTGATTATTTGCGCCAAACAGCTTAAAACCGTTCACTTTTACAAGGATCTGTCCTGCAATATAACGATTATCCGGCTGGTGAAAAAATGTCTCCAGGTATCTTGTTTGCCGCTTTTTATCCAATGCAATACCTAAATGGTTATATTCTCCCTGTCCCTTTTCTTCTAAAAGGATATAATCACTTTTTATTTTTGATTTTATAAGTTGGGGATTAAAATGAATAATGGCATCTGTATAGGTCAGCGTGGTCAGATTATCGTAAGAAAAATTTTCATATCTTTCTTTAATCTGGGGATAAAATATGCTTGCTTTCACCATAGCATCAGTAAATGTAGAATTTTTTATCCGACGAATAACCTCTTTCATTTTGACGCGTTTATTGGACTTGTCCAGCCAGAACTGAATTAATTGAATGTCTTTCAATTTATGAAGTCCTATTAAATGCGCAAAATTTTCTTCCAGGAAAAAAACATCAATGACTTCACCATTCGAAAGTATGTATTCCGCCTTGCAATGCTCCAAACGCATATATTCCATGTATTTTCTTAGCAGTTCGTTCATGAGTTCACCCCGTACAGATACGATAGAAAAATGCCCCTGATTATAAATCAGGAGCATTTATATCTTCCGTAGGGGTTCCTTTTTTTTCGGCTATGTGCCTATTC
>OIXG01001298.1_pt1 | contig 24538 bp, 20 predicted proteins | sample 1587731 | NCBI WGS metagenome assembly OIXG01 (sample SAMEA3888908, study PRJEB22519) | human gut metagenome | biome: human gut; feature: human-associated habitat; material: faeces | place: Denmark | collected 2010
GCAACTTGTAATATTCCCATCATAGTCATTATTCATTTTATAGTTTATTGCCGCAGAGTTCCGCTTTTTTATTGAAACCGCCAAAGAAAATCAAAATAAATCTGCAAGTTATCAGCAAATAACCACGAAATCAATCGTAAACTATTAACTATTAACTGTAAACTATAAACTGCTATTCCCAGGCGGTCCCATCCCGCACAACATGGCGAAGACCTTTGATGCAGCATTAGATCTCCCCCCGCAACAGCCTGGCGGTCCCATCCCGCAAAATATGGCGAGGGCTTTGATGCCCCGCCAACCTTAGAGCGTAGCGGTTCCGAGCACCGAGTAGGGCGGTTTTCTCCCTCGCTCCTGAGGTTTCTGTCCCCCGCAAACGGGGGAACCGAAGGGGGTGTAAAGACCATTGAAGAGGGTCGGGGTGAGAGGTGGAGCCCTCTTTAAGGGGAAAAAGCGATGCCAATGAGTGCAATGAAAGCTCGCTTTCAAATTGCCGAGTGCAGCTCGCTTTATCAACAAAGAGGGACGGGGTGATTTTCGAAAAAACAGCACAGAGGGCGGTTACATCCTTCTCATTTCGAGAAGGTTTTCTGTCCCCTACAAGGGGAACCGAAGGGGTTGTAAAGACTATTGAAGAGAGGCTTGGTGAGAAAGGTGGAGCTCTCCTTACAGGAGAGGTAGAAATACAGCACTGCAGACTTTACGTCTGCCCTATCCGTGAGATCCGTGAGATCCGTGTGCGAATGAGCAATTGCCTATCATTCACTGCGGACTTCACACCCGCCCCATCTGTGTAAATCTGTGAGATCTGTGGGACAGAAAAGAGTTAAGAAGGATCCAAAAGATTACCTCTTGTTTTTTATCTTATATAACCCAACAAATCAAGATACATCATTCTTGACTCTAATATGGAAAGCCTCCACAACTATTTTGCAAAAGGTCCTTTTCCTCCATGTTCTTTCATATATTTACGTGAACATTCCATAATGCGATCAATATCCTCAAAAGAAAAGACTAATTTTCTCCTCTGTGGATTACGCTCATTCTCCTCTGCCTCACGAACAAATCGTTCAGCGGTCTCACCTGTCAAAACAGGAATGCTTCTTATCTCTAATGCCATAATCTTCTCCTTTTAAACGTTTAACTCTGCCGCAAAATTACGTTTTTTCCTCGAAACCACCAAAAGAATCACAAGAAATCTGCAACTCATCAGCGAATTACTACAAAACCAGCACTTCAATAATCTTATCCACCTTTAGCAAGGCGGTCCCATCCCGCAAAACATGGCGAGGGCTTTGATGGTCCGCCAACCTTAGAGCGTAGCGGTTCCGAGCGACGAGGAGGAGCGGTTTCCTCCCTCTTCCCTGAGGGTGAGAGGGTCGGGGTGAGAGGCGGAGCCTTCCTTAAGGGTAAGGAACCTTATATCCAAGGCAATACTTCAGGAAAGCGAAACAAGCAGTTATATCATTCATTCAACTATTAATCTTTATTAAATTATGAATATTATCGCACCAATTTACGCCATAATGATGTATATTTGCAGTCAGAATGATTATTAATTAAACATGTTAGGCTTATGGCACAGACAGCAATGACAGTCCGTATGGACAACCAGCAGAAAGCACAGTTTGATAAACTCTGCGAACAGTTCGGTATGAGTGCGAATACCGCTATCAACATCTTTGTTAAGGCAGTAATTCGCAGTAAGAGCATTCCCTTCTCCATTCAGGCAAAGAATGAAGAAGAAGATGAAGTGACTGCAAAAGCAAAGGCTGCGTTCAAGCAACTTAGAGCTAAAGCAGAAAGAGGTGAAACCCCAGAGCTCACGCTTGATGAAATCAATGAAGAAATCAGAGAAGTCAGACGATTAAGAAAAGAACGCAATGGTATATGCAGTCATTGATACAAACATATTTGTATCAGCCCTTATCACCCACAACTCAAATGCTTCAACAGCAAGAGTTCTTGAAAGTTTGTTCCTTCATCGTATTATACCTTTATATAATGATGACATTATAAAAGAATACGATGAAGTGCTTCATCGCGCAAAATTCAAGTTGTCAGACGACCAAATCTGCACAGTTATAGAACTTGTAAAGCAAAACGGAATTGATTCTTCCCGTTTTCCTTATGATGGCACCATGCCAGATGAGGACGACCGAGTCTTCTATGAAGTCTGCCTGAGCAAGGAAGATTCCTTCTTAGTAACAGGTAATCTAAAACACTTCCCAAAAGAACCGCAAGTGATTACAGCAGCAGAAATGATGGAAATCTTAGACAACGAACTATAAGATGACATTAACAGCAGGTGTCTCCAGCTCTCGTAGTAGGCGACACCTGTAACCACGCTAACGGGGTGGTATCATTTGATTGATGCAAGCGATATTGTTAGAGTGCTATGATTATCTCATTGTTTCTGTTTCATCATTGGTGTAGTTGATAATTTACAGGAGTGATTTCTCCATGTCGTTTGGCTCACGAGTCACAGCCATCGGCTCTCCTTCAAATGGTGTCTCTGGCATCAAGTCCATCAACTTCTTCTTCATGCCCCGATGATTGGGGTATTGTCCGGCCGTCTCTTTGATATAGCTGCATACCTCCTGACGTTTCTCCTTGTGGTTCCATATCTTGACTGCTTCCACCAGGGCTTGATAGCTGTCGAATATCAGTTTGCCGATACGTCTTTTGTATTCGCCTACCAGTTCTTGTATGTAATCACGGTTGATGAGCAGTGGTATATGTTTGCACAGTGCCATGGCGCTAGAGAAAGGATTTGTGTTGGGTGTTGTTTGGTTCCATAATTTTAATATTAATCTGCAAATTCTATTTTCCAATTGTTTTTTAGAAGATTTTCATCTAATAGTTCAAAATGTTCTTTTGATATGGCCATGCATAAGAGATATTGTGGACGACTCATTGCAACATAACCAATTCGTAAAGCTTGCTTTTCATATTTCTTATTTCCTTTATATGGAAGTCCTTCAAGTTGGGCACCAAAATATTCACTCTCACATTTATCATGAAAAGAAGTTTCCATATATAAGGTTGCTACATGCGTTTCACCTTTTACGGAATGTACAGTACCTACTTCTATTTCAACATCATCGGAGTGAAATATGTTATTGGATATGTTACTTTCCTTGGTAACATGATTATTACTATTTTGAAGAAATTTTCTAAGATCCTGATTATCTAGCGAGAAGTTAAATAACATGCGTAAATCTTTCTCTATATAATCCTTTATTTCTTTAACAACCTTTGTATCTATATCCTCATCAGTATTAATTATGTTAAGTACCCAATTTCCTATCCGCTTTTTTAAGTTGAAATAAAAAGATTCATTGACCTTTTTTATATATGACAATAGGCGTGATTTTGTGTAGCGAACGTTTTTCCCTTCCTTATCAAAACAATATCCTAAGCTATTCAGTAAATCTGACAGTGCTGTTAATATCATATCCTCATATTGTTTTGCCGAAAAAGATGGAATCTTTTTAAGATAATCACTTAAAACCTCAGGCTTTTTATTTCCTGATTTACCTTGCAAATTATCATATTCTGGAAAATAAGAATTGATACATAATTTTCCTTTAGTATTTGGTTTACCTATCCATCCTATAGCTTTTACACGTATTCTATGAAGAGAATCTTTATTTTTTATTGCTTGAGCAATTTCATTTAAACAATACTCTCCGACTTTACTTTCTTTGACTAATGATGCGAATTTGGGTAACACCTTCAGTGGCGACGAATATACTAAGAGTATTGGCGGTAAGGATTGAACATCTGGATTTCCTTTAATCTTAGAGTTTTCTTTATCACATACAGACTTTAATACATTGGCTATACTATCACCGAACCTCAAACTTGACATAATAGGCATAGTTCTTCCGACCTTCCATAGTCCTTCAGCCCCACTTTCATCATATATTGCTTGGTGTGGATCACCAAAGCACTGTACAACAATCGATTTTTTATCAAATAACTGTTCCAACAAATCTATTTGTATCTGTTGACAATCTTGCATTTCATCAACAAACAAATACTTAAATCTTTTAGATATAGCTTCTTTTATAGCCTTACATTCCGTGACATAACCTAACGCATATCTATATGCATCAGTGTATTTCAATACACCTTGTCCCAAAGCCGCTTGCTGTACAGAATCAACCAACTTATATTTATTTGAATCGGGGTTAGCGGCAAAAGGTCTTGTATCTTTATATTTCCTATAATATTTCTTTGTTACTACATCACAAAAAGCATTGTTTATAAAATCAAATTGCAAACGAAGAACCAGATTACTCTTTTCTTTTCCTGTCAATTTTTTATCTATACGGTCTTCTATCTCTTTCCAAATACATTTTTTTTCATCATACGTCTTAAGCATGAATTCTTTATACATCAGTGCAATAGCCTTATTATCATCAATAGCAGATATAGGTATCTCCTTAATTGAATTGTAATAAGGAATTGCCAAATACTTATCAACAAAACCTTGAATCGTTCCAAAGTAATTTGGATAACTAAACAAGACATCAGCTTGGCTTTGGAGTTTGGATTTTATTTCATCAATAGCAACATTTGTATGCGTTAAGACACATACACCCTTACCTTCTTCAAGTGGCATTCTTGTTGCTAATATTGCAAGCTTCGCTAATAATGTTGTTGTCTTTCCACTACCAGGACAAGCGACAACATCCTTACTGTCATTACTTTTGATAACAGCTATCTTTTCCGTAGAGAAATGATTCTCTTTGCCCAAAAGTATATCTTGGGCATACTTTATTTCTTCGTCTGTTGCAAAAAAATTATTCATCATGCGTAGAAGTTACATGCTTAATCGCATCTACTAAATAAGATATATATGGATCGCTCAATAATATCTTTTTTATTGTATCATTATTTTCGTTCTCTAATAAAGAAGCTAAATGTTGAGCTGTAATAGCTTTTGAAACCTTACAGTCATTTAAAGGTTTGAAAATAGTATAAGCATCCTTGGAATTGTTTTCTTCATAACCAATAGATTCAATTTGCTTTTTTACTTCTTCAATTTCTTTCGCATTCACACTTACCCCTTTTCCTTCAATTTCAGCTAGCTTTATTGCAGTTGCTATATGATTACAAAGCTTACTGCAAGCAATATCATATTCTAAAGTCCATTTCTTCGGAGTAAATATTTGGATTTCATCTTGATAAAGACCACAAAGTTTTTTCAATTTTAGTTCACGTACTTTATCAATATCCTCTTTTGTAATGCTTTCTTTATTCTTATCAAATATATTATGGATATCCTCACGGACCGCTTTGGGTATTCTTTTTACTTTATTAGAGTCTATGTATTCATCGATTCCAGTCTTCGTCATAAAAAACACTGGCAAATTTTCCCATTGTACATAGTCGTTATAACCATTAAGTTCGTTTTTGGTTTCTTCTGTAACTCGAAAGACTTCTTTTCTCCCTTTGTTATCAGGATCTTCATAATACTCAATGCTTCTAACATCCAAATCTGTAATGATAGAAATCGGCATATTGAAGCGCTTTCTATCCTTTCTCCTAAATATATTGACATATCGTTTATATGCTGTACTGCCAACATTAACAATTGAAACACCATACTCATGCAAATCCTTTCCTATAATTTTTGCAATTGTCGGTATCAATAAGTTTTCTGCATCACCTTCAACTAAAATCAGCCCTTTTGCAAAGAAAAGATTGGCTTTTGTAGCATCTAGAAAGCGTTGAAGGAAACGATAGTCAAATTCTGAACAACAAGTAGCATCATCATCCATAGGAAATACTTCTTCATCCTTTAATATTAGCAATTTCTTTAAAGGAATAGTTGATCCCAATGTTATACTATGTGTGGTAAGAATAAACTGTCCATATTCACCCTTACTTTCCAAATAATCTATTAAGCGGAGCTGTAACTGAGGATGTAAATGTGCCTCTAATTCTTCCACTAAAGTCAACTTTAGACCCCGCATTTTCTCTGAGAACAACAAAAGTTCTGCAGCCATACATAAGAGGTTTAAAGAACCTAGTCCAGACTTATTGTCTTCCATGACTAAGTCTAATTGACGTAAGATGTCACTTAACTCACTGCCTGTGAGTTGAATAACAGCATTTTTATTATCACTTTGCAACAAGAATTTTTCTTTAAGTGTAGTATTTAGTGCCTTTGTTATTTTGCTTCCATCCTGCTCACCATCCTTATTAAAATATTTATCAACTAATGCTTTCAGATTATTGTAATCTTTTTCCAGCTGATGCTTTCCATCACTATCTTTATTCGAGTCACTAAAAACCGAATGAGCTTGAAGTATCTGAGCAAGACGTGACTTATAACCATGAGTCATATCTTGTAACGCATCACGCAAAGGTTTTAAGTACACTACATTCAGATAATTTCTAGCTTCATAGGACATAGAATTGCCTTCGCCACCCATTCCTGCATAAAAGTGAGGAATAATCCTGCCATCATCCATCCTTTTTGCAGAAAGGCTAACTTTTAAGATAAAGTTCTTCTTCCCACTGCCAGTATTCTTTACACCTAACCACTCTAAAAATAGTGCAGCATCATCATCACTAATACCATCGAAGAAACATTCTATTTTCAGTTGGCGTGTTCTTTGACTATTCTTTTCTTTGGATTTATAAAAATCTTTTTCATCTATGTAGATAGGTTCTCCGCTTTTAGTATGTAGTACGTAGCGGATAGCATCTATAATAGTTGTCTTGCCAGAATCATTTTCACCGATAAGGACATTGACTCCATTGTGGAAATGTACATTCAAAGCTGGGGCTGCTTTGTCAAAAGCTTCTCCATTCTTTATTCCATATTTTCTAAAATTCCAAAGTCTTAATTCAGATAAATACATCGCTATTACTATTAATTATCGCTATTCAAAATTTATTCCTTTGAGACTATAAAACTACTAGCCATGAGTAATTTCTGAAATATATTAAGTCGCATTCCTAAAATTTTCAAATGTTATAATCTTTCTGCACCACTAAGAATAATGTGGAAAATATAACTTTCCAAACGACTCTCGAATAACACATTATATTCCCCAATTAATCGAGTTAAATTCCTGAAGCATTTTCTCTCCACACTCGGGCTCTACAGATTTTATAAACATGATTCTTCCCAAAAGCCAATATTTATACATACCCTGATCAGGGTGCCTATAAGCTATATGATTAACTACACCAAACTTTTTGCAACAATATAGTTCCTTCCAAACATCCTTGCGATATTTTTTCGGAACATGCACTCCATCAGTAATAGTCAATCCAGTAACCATCTGCCTATCACATGAGAAACTTATTTTCGTTTTTTTCTTGTTTGGACGAAAATGATGAGCATAAACTATTTGATAGATATCACGCATACTTGGCATAATACTATCTGAATTACCAGAAAGGGTTATATCATCAGCATATCTACTATAAATACAATTACACTTATCGGCAAGTTCTACGAAAGCATCATCCATGGATCGGACAATCAAATTGGAAAGCATCGGACTCGTCGGTGCACCTTGAGGAAGCCTAAATTTGTATGTGCAGATTTTAGTAAGAACATCTACTACCTCTTTCTCATAGCCCAATTTTGAAAAATACTCCCATACCGAATCATATTTTATCGAATCAAAGAAATTCTGTATATCAACATTTATCAGCCATTTACTTCTGGCATGCCTCCTAGCATTGGTGACAATATTTCTAATGTCATCTTTGTCCTTAGGCATAAAACCTTCAGCACAAGGAGAAACAGAAGATAAGTCTTTAAGAAGAATATTCTCGTAAACCCACCTCTGTACCCTCTTCAAGTCTGAATAAGGAGCGCTTATCATTCTAACACCACCAGTTTTCTTCTTTATACTATAGTTCTTGTAACAACATAGATTCAATAAAAACATTTGCATTCTCTCCTTCTTGATATCAGGAAAGAATGAGGAAAAGTGCAACTTGTCAAAAATAACAGGAACATTATGGCTTTGCAAGATACCTGCATAGGCCAAACATTCTGATATATATTGCTGTGAATGCCCTTCAATCACAGCCTGTTCCGAAAAAAGAGACTCCCAAGTTTGTTCCATAAAATTATTACGTTAGTTTGTTGCTCACGCAAGTGAGCATATCGAACATTTATTGTTCGATATACTTAGTATAATGACATTTAAAATCAAGCATGTCCAAAAGACATACGAATATGCTAATCCCATATTCAGCTAATAATTTTACTTCACGCCCCTGAAAGTCTCCGGTATGTAAATATTATCTTTTTCATCCCAAATCCGAAATTCTTGCATCCCTTCATCTCTCAATAGCTTATATCTTTTTATTGCATCTTTATATTCATTCAACGCCAATGAAGTTGGCTTGTGCTTACTATCCCATATTTTCTTATCAATCCCTTCTTGCCATAGACGATCCATTTCCACTAATGAAATACCCATGGTATTGTAAATGAAAGCTTCGCTTTTTCGCCTGATCAAACATATCAAGATAAAGACAAGATTGAAATTACTCTTTGTAAACAACAAGCTGAAATCTACGTATTCACTTCCACCAACAAAGATTTTCTTCAGGCACGACAACCATCTGTAAACAGAATTTCTGTCAGTATAAGCCCGTTTTATTTTCTGGAGATTATTTCGAGGCACCAAAGGATTCCAGTTTCTACCTTGATATTGGTTATCAGACCATAATACAGGAACCGTATTGTTTGGCGACGAATGCTGCATCAACACCAGGCTTTGGGTATTTTCGTAACCAAGAGGACAACCTTTATATAATTGTTCTCCATACTTATAGCACATCTCACGTACCGCTTTAGTCTTAAAATAACTCCCAAATATTTTTTTATGAGGATCAAAACCTTTACAATGCGAGTCTCCTAAGATAACCGCCCCAGATATATCTTTAGTAATCTTAGAATAGCCATTATCCATCACTACTGCAGCAACAACATAAAGCCTTCCTGAATAAGCATCACTCAACACCTCTGGTCTCACTTCTTTTTTATCAAGGGATGATAAAGCTGTTACTACTGATCCACCACTACCTATAAAATCATCCACATAAACAACAACATCATTCTGAGTCTCCCATTTCTGAGAGTTCCTATAAGAAATAAAGTCCTCAAAGCTTGAATGAAAAGCCATTCCCCGCAATTCATTTCGTTTCATCAATCCATGAATCCAGTAAGAAACGGCAGCGCCACTTTTCCCAGGTTTACCAAGAGGAACTATATGTTTTTTCCTATCTCTAGGCAACTTTACTATCTGGTCATAAAGACGCCCCTTTACATCGTCATCACGCAAAAAGATTACATGCTCCAACAATTGAACTGCCAATTCAACATCTTCATCATCAAAGTTAAATAGCCACCTAATAACATCGTATGGAGTTATCTGATTATAAAAACGGACAGAAACTATATCCTCTATCCTTTTTTCAATTTCTTTGGAAAGTGTCTGCATAAGCATTTATCTAACCTGCATATTTCATACTTACCTGTTATGCGCATGGGGCAAAGGCTATTTAGCAGGAAGTACGTAGATAGTCATGTAAATTTACATTTTGAGAATCAAAGATGTCCTTCTCGGTGTTAATCTTCACGTTTCTCAGCCATAAGTGCACGCAATTTCTCTCGTTTTGAGATAATTGCATAATGGTGGCTGGCGGGGGATTAGCCCTACTTCTCAGGCATCACGATAAAATCGTTATCTGCCATGCAGTTTTGCTATTCTTCCCATTTCAAGGTAAAGTAAACCACTTGGTGGCCATGCTCCTCCAACAGTTTGCCAGTATTGAAGCAAACCGTTTCCGCACCACCTTTATTATAATTATATACGTCGATTAATAGTACTTTTATTTTTCTATAAACTGATATGCATAGGCTGTATCTCATCAAAAGAGTTATCATGGTAGCAGTACGCTCCTGATAAATCATATCTTTGTCCCATGCTTTGATAAGTTCCTTTCTGAATGATATATTTCTCACCAAGCGAATAGAAGACTAAAGCAAAGTTATTATCTGAAAGATATTGATCCAAATACTCCTTTCTCATGACTAATCCATTCATTTTGCCGATAGAAAAGTTTCTTGCCACAATTGTATTATCACTTTTAGCTCTGATAACACCACGCTCTGCGGTATATAAGTTTAATGCTTCCATTACGTGGTGATTCGGCATACTTACTTCTTTCAAATACATTTCCGCTTCATCCAACCCTATCCATTCTTCCTGTAATTGGGCTTCGTATGAAAGATTGATTTTAAAGGTTGCTCCTTTACCAGGATTTTCCCAATCATCAACATCACGAAGAGTTCGCTTATAAGTTTCAGCCCAAGGGTATTCGTTCCAAAGATAATCTATGCTACCATTCCTGCGTTCAGGCATCCATCGTCCATAGAAATTCTGCATAGCAGCCCATCTCCAAAAAATCTCTAGTTCCTTATACTTGATAAAAGCAGCATTAGAGAACAAAAACAAATCCTTTACTGTGCCTTCTTCTGCATCAAGCCTATAACCATCATAGCACGTCAACACTATCCATTCAGAGCCATCAGTATCTTTCACCATTAGCCTTGGTTTCTGAATAGGATGATTCTCAGAAAGCCACTGTTCATTAGTTACCATTTCCACATTCTCCAGCTCGTCTGCTTGAAACGAAGTATAATCCTGCGTATCAGAAGCATTCAATATGGTTGGATCTATTCTTGAATATTCTCTTGTATGCCATGGATAAGGAGTTGGCTCTATGTCCTTTTCTGTCGGAGAATACAAACAGTTACAACCATCTGCGACCTCGAAATGGTCGCTCAATAATGCATCAGCCTTGTACAAAGCCAACCAAAGATATTTTTTTCCAAAACGCTCTGTCAGGTTATTGTACCTTCCTTCGGAATAAACATTGTCATCCAATTTACCTAAGTCATCATTCCAGCGGAAATCATGCTTGGCAATATTGGCAACCATCAATATAATATCTGCAAGTAGCAGAGTCTTAACGTGAGTACCTTCTTTTTTCAAAAAAACATCACTGTTTGCACGGCTATTTGTTCCAATAATATATCTTCGGAAATCAGAAAATCCATAAAGCGTCTCATACATTTTCCAAGAGCCTTCACTTTCACCAAAATACTTTTTAGTTATGCTTTCTGCTTTATCAACAACCAAATCATAGGGATTTTCTGAAGCAAAAGGTGGTTTAATTGCTCCAGAATAAGTATTTGTTCCATTCAGCTCATCGGCTAAAGCCAAAGTCAACATTGTCCATTGGCGCACCAATATATCTTCAGGCGCTTTATGGTCTTGATAAAAGAACTGCAATATCAAATCTGCAATCTTAGCAGCTTCGGTTGCATCACGTTTCCTAAGCAAGTATCCATAGATGGCACATGTGATGACTTGTACAACGTATGGATCATTGCAATCAAAGAATTCGTTTAGTGCGAAAAGAGCCATTTGAGGTTTATTGCCGAAAATTTCAACCAACTTTCTCATAACAACTCCCCTTACATACGGATGGGGAGAGGTACACATCCAACAAAGTAAAATAACAATCTTGCTCCATCCTTCATCTGTATCTTCACGTGGAATTATGTCAATGAAGTCTGTAAACCTTTGGGCATCATAACGATGCGAATACTTCTGATTTACCATTGTAGACCAAGCCAAGTCCCGATAGAACATATCAGCCTTTTTTAGTACATGATGGGCTGACATAAAGACATCCAACGTTAAGTCTTGCAGAAAATGATGCAGTATTTCAACGCTGAAGATATTGTTTTTCTGCATCCATTCAAAGATAGCTGGATTATTTTTCCCATGGTGTAGTAAACTGTCAACTATAGAACGATACATTTTTTTCGATTCTTTCCGTTCCAATAATTGAGGAGTAAGTTTCCATTCAGATAACAAAGCAATGATGAAACGGCGATAGCTTGCATATTCCCGGCGAGTGCCTTTCTCCAACACAAATTCCACTTTGTTTTTGTCAGTCATTTTATTGTGAGCAAATATGTCAGCCATTAAGAAGTCACCCATTTTCTGATATCCGAACATAAGAGTATCTCCGTTTCGCCCTGTTGATAGCATCAGATTTTCCTTCAGCATCCAATTTAACAGATTGTTTGACCACAACCTGTTCCTGCAAATCTGGTCTGCATAATGCCTTGCTTTCTTCCGCGGTATATCTTTGCATTGGTTGTAATACAACGAATAGTTGGCAAATTTCAAGAGAGCCTTTTCCGTCACATTTCGATGAGAGTCTTCATCCACGCCTTTTGAAACCAGGTCATTACGGTATTTGATATATTGATGGAAAAGGTCAGAATAAGTGAAGTCGTCCATCATATATCGCAGATTATGACTTGCAACAACGCAAAACATGGTCAGAAACAGAGGTTCGCTAAATTCCGCAAAATATCTCTTTTGAATATTACCGTCAGTATCATCTATCTGATAATGAGCAAAATACTTTTGTATAGCTTCTTGCGTATTATCTTCAAACCCTCTGAGTTCTATTATGCTGCATGGAATGCTCAAATCGAATTCTTCATCATCACGATAGGTAATCAGTAGTTTGAGTCTGTCATACAGTTTGAGCAAGGTTTCCATTCTCTTCATCGCCACGTTCCAAAAGTTTTCTGTAGCTCCCTCATTCAAGGCATCTATAATGATAAGGGCATTGGAATTCTCTTCCATCATCTTGCCGTTGAGTTTTTGAAGAGCATTCTCACCTATGCCCATCATACTACATAATTGAGATTCAAAATCTTGGTCTTCAGAAAATCTACTGCCAAACAACAGATAAACGTTCATCTCTTTGCAAAGCCTTTCTGCTGTTGCACAAACATAGTGCGTCTTTCCCATTCCAGCTTTGCCTTTGGCTAATACGATTTGGTTCTTTCCCAATCTCCATTTATCTATGAGTGGTTGCAATTTTGGGTATTCATCTCGATAAAAATCTTTTATATCAGGTGGCCATCTTTCGCTATTTGGATTATTTTTTCGCCAAATCCGCAACATCGTAAACAGCATATCATAATCTCCCTTGCGATATTTTACCAGTTCTTTCCCAAAACTTATTATAGCTTTATACTCGATTTCTTTAATATCTTTTTCTTTATATAGTCTATACTGCCTTAGCGCAAACATATTTACTTCTTCGTCAAAGCCTGAGTTGCCAACATGCAGATTTCTATTATATCTCAATGCAGCATATCCAACAGCCTTTTCCACTTGCCTTTGGCTTGTACCTCTACCACAAGGCGAAAAGTCCTCACTTTGCCAATCCTTGGAAACAACCACATTGTGGTTTTCAAATCGGGTAGCAAGGCTTTTGATTGAAGCATACCCCAAACTGCCGCCAAGTTGGTTGACGGTTATTCCTATCACCGAGCCCTTTTCATTGAGCACTGGTGACCCAGAGAATCCTTTATAAGAAGTAAAAGCCAGAGAATCTGTTCTTACTACTGTTGTATCATAGTCTTCCTTTCTGTTACCGAGTCTGTCCTGCACCTCCATGCTAATGATATCGGAACAGTTGCCAAACTCCTTCGGATAACCAACTATGGTAAGCTGTCTGTCCTCATTAAACTCCGCAGCCAACAACTTTAAGTGATCCTCTTGCTGATAATCCTTGCATCTTAGCAACACAACATCCACATTGACACCTTCTTCCGCAATATACTCCACATCACAAAGCACCTGTTTATCAGTAGAGATAATGACGGGGACACCATTTACTGCATTTTGCGCAACAATGTGTCGAGCCGTAACCAATGTATTAGGAGCGATAAAGAAAGCTGTTCCTCTTTCTGTGTCACATTTTACAGGCACAACAGAAGCATAAATAGCCTTTCGTATATCAATAGGATACTTCATACTCATTTGCATTAGCTGTTATTGAATAATGTAGCTTATCTTTCAAAGATTCGTTACTGGCAAGCGACTTCAATATATCATTTTCTCTATTGTATCTGATTTCCCGATGTGATAAATCTTCAGGAAGTGGAGCAATGATAATACGAGACAAGGCTTGGTAACTTGGTCTGGCATTTGCACCTCCTGTTACAAAATAACGTACGCTATCTGCAATACTTACCAATTCTTTAGATGTACTATGCGCACTTCCATGATGCGATATTTTGATGGCATCAAACAATACAGGCTTTGGGATATCTTTATAAACATCCCCGATTTTTTTCACCACCTGGTCAGGATTAGCATCTCCCATAAACAAGATTCGATGACCTTCATGCTCCCATATAAATGCAATGGAGGCTTCATTTGCCGGAGACAATCCCTTCATTTTTTCATCCGCATAAAACTTCAAGGTATTCTTATCAAGAACCTTAGAAGATACAGGCTCCTCATCTAGTCCTTCATTATCTTCTTGTTCCATTATACGCATCAATGATTCGTATATGGTTTCCTCCTTTTTATAATCTTCTTTTTTCTGCTTGTATAACGTTTTCCAAAATAGCAATCTATATTTCTGATCCAAGTCATCCAAAGCTTTCTTGGCTGGGGAAAGAAAGATGAACCTTCCCATATCATTTTCCAAATCAATAGCCAAAGAATTTTCAGTGATATACTCTCTTCTCCATGCCCTTTTCCAATTTTCGTTTTTTAATATCAATTCTGCAAGAGACATAGAAGTTTCAGCATTTATCTTCTGCTCCAGCATATCCACCACGACAGGTAAATGACCGTAAACTCGCTTCATATTCTCCACCATCTTCTCATCCCATTCTTGCAAATCATCAGATGTCCGCTGATGGCAATTATAAAAGATATGATTGATGGTTAGATTAGGCTTGGTTTTAAGCATCTCTATCAAACCATTGATATGATCATTATCTATATGTGTAACGATCAGATAGTCAATATAACTATGAAAATCATTCACAATGTAGTCATTAACTTCTTGAGTGTAGAGACCACAATCCACCATGATATGTATTTCCTTTTCGTCATTCTTTAACAACAAGGTAATGCAATCACCAGAACCTACCGAAAAAGTTTTGAATTTTACTTGCATATAATTATTCCTTTAAAATGAATTGTCATATTACAATAGTTCGTTAATAATTCAATAATGTGCTAAGCAGCTATACGCTGTAAGGACGAGAGATCTTTGAAAATCTTATTAATTAAAGTTCGGTTCGGGTTGTACCCACATGCTTTAAAAGTAAACCACCAATACAGCGTCCCCACTATTTATCAGCAGGTTAACCGTACCAGTATTTTTGAATAAAGTTTTGATTTTCTAAAATTTAACTATCAAGCGACGGCTTGGGATGTCTTCGTTACCTCCGCATCCGTACCATCTTCAAAATGGCGGACATAGTCACATGGCAGGAACGAGGCATTTTTCGAAAAATCCTCCTTTTATCTAAAGAGGAACGTGGCGTTTCGAAAGCGCATACGTTCCAATCACCCCATAACATACCAGCGGTATGAGAAAGGCAATCGCCATACTCCCCGTAGTATCCGCTATATACCCCATGATTACAGGAGCAACCGCACCACCCACTATCGTCATGATAAGCAATGAAGAGGCAAGTTTGGTCTTTGTACCCGCATCCCTCAATGCCAGCGAGAAGATAGTCGGAAACATGATGCTCTCTCCCAGATACAGAGCGAAGAACGCAATGAGAGATAAGGTACCGCTACATACCACCACGTTCAATGTGGCTACAAAGGTGAGGATGGCACAGATCAGCAGCACCAGCCTTGGCTGGATATAATTCATGATGACACCACCAGCCAACCTGCCGATAAAGAACAGCCCCATTCCGCCAAAAGCGAGATACAGACTGGCAGTCTGCTTCTCAATATGAATACTCTCCTCTGCATAGTTGATGAAGAAACTGTTCACACCCGTCTGCGCAGCCACATAAAGAAACAAGGTTAGCATACCGAAACCGAATGCCATCACTCGCATCGGCTTCTCCTCCACCTTCTCGTTCGTATCCGCCTCATGCGCTCTCCTTGGGTCCGGCAACTTGATTCTTGACAGAACCAGCGCCACAGAAAGCACGAAGATACCCACCAGGGCATAAGGAATAGCAATGTTGACACCCGAGAACAAAAGCTGACCGCCAACCAGCGGTCCTACAATCCATCCGATACCATTGAGCGACTGCGACAGGTTGATTCTGCTCTCCGCCTTGTCAGGATGTCCCAGTACCGTAGTATAAGGATTCGCACTCGTTTCCAGACAGGTCAGTCCGCATCCTATCACAAACAGCGACAGAACGAAGAAGTAGAAACTGTTGATCCTGCTTCCCGGTATGAACATCAGAGCACCGATACCGAAGAGAACCAGTCCTGTTATCACTCCCCTCCTGTAGCCCCACTTCCGGATGATCCATCCGGCAGGCAGTGCCATCAGAAAGTAGGCACCATAGACAGCAGCCTGCGTCAGGGCCGACATTGCCTTGCTGATATGGAACGACTCCTGGAAATGTGGATTCAGCACCTCCAGGATGCCATGGGCAAAGCCCCACATAAAGAAGAGGCTGCTGATGATGAGGAAGGGAACCAGATAGTTATGCCCTTCGTATCTGAAGATGGATGGCTTCGTCATGATTCTCTGCAAATTTAAGACTGTCCTTTACTATCAGTGCCAGATAACCGCCGCCGCCAGCTCCCGGCATCTTCCATGCCAGAACCTCCTCCATGTTGCTGTAGCGGTCAATCATCGGCTGCACACTTGCTTCCGGTTCTATCACACCATTGATAGACGGATTCACCATACCCGGGAACATTGCAATCTGGGCTTCGAAAGATGCCCTGTATGCTGCAGCAAAGGCATCAAGGTCGTGCGCCAGAATCGCCTTCCAGCAGGCATCAGCTGCATCAGCCAGCGCCTTCACCTTCTCAGGCGTGATATCCTTACCTTCCACCACACTGCATCCCGGCCGTCTCGGTTCCATCGGAATCATCACCAGATGGTCTTCCAGGAAACGGAGAGTCATCTCATCCTGCGTACTCTCAATCTTCTCCGGCCAGAAGTTGTTGTCATAATAATGACGCACCAGTCCGGGAATACAGATACCGATAGAATCCTGGGCACCCGAGATGATACCATCATGACGCTCCGGATTGTTCTCAAAGCAGAATACCAGTCGGGCGAGCATCTCCGGATCCATCACCATACTGTGATGCTTGCTGGAAAAACTCCACATGACCAGAATGTAGCAGGTCATAGCAACCGCTTACAAAAACTTTTTTCTTCATTATGATTATCATTGATAATCGAAGTGCAGATAGTCATCCTCATCTAGCTGATTACCTATCTGCATCTCGATAAACATAAACAAAGTTATTTCAATTAATTATTTGATTAATTTATTTTTTATATTTTAGCCTCCAGAAGAAGTGCCAAGTACGGAACAATGGTTCACAAAGCGCTTCAGCAGGATAATATCGAACGAAGTGCATATTCCTCCATATCTTCAGAAAATACTTCTTCCCCATACTCTGATGCGTAAACCCACCATACTTAGAGAAATGCCTACCGAAGTTACCACCATCCAGAATCTCTGCCAACAGCAACCTCCCACGCTTCTCATCCACTGGCACAATCATCTTATCCTCAGCCAATCCAAGCACCTCCTTCAGAACATACATCACCGCCCCTGCAAACTTCCACAATCCCAAATAATTCAGTTCTCTCTGCACCACATCCAAAGCAGTAGAGGCAGAAGAAGTAACAGCAGTAGCAGAACCACCAGAATTATCTCCCTCTATAGAAAGGCGGTCCCATCCCGCACAATTCGGCGAGGGCTTTGATGCCCCGCCATCCTTAGAGCGTAGCGGTTCCGAGCACCGAGTAGGGCGGTTTCCTCCCTCTCCCCTGAGGGTGAGAGGGTCGGGGGGAGAGGTGGAGCCCTCTTTAATGGTAAAGAGGGACGGGGTGATTTTCGAAGATTTATTATTCAAAAATACATTTTTTGAGAAATCATTGACTACAAGAAAATAGTCAATGATTTGCCTCATTCCAATCCCTTCATCAAAGAAATGGTGATACAGATGCGTCAGCTGATAAATCACATTGAATGCCATCGTTGGTATAGCGATATCCCCTGCCCCATCGGGCAGCCCCACAATATGCGAGCATTGCAGATCCGCATTTCTCCGAAACCATTTCTGCAATCTGGCATGATAGATAGGATTATTCATGGAACAAGGAAAGAAATGAAGCTCCACAGGAACACTATCAAGAGAAGTCTCCAGATGCTGCAGTCTGATATCATCCCCCAGTTCAAACTTCTTTTGAGTATACTCCATAATCCTCTCCCTACTAGCATCTATCCAAACATCAATATCTCCAGGAGTACGTGAATAAGGATTCGGATACATCAAGGCATTTCCCTGTCCTTTCAGGATGCAGCACCTCAACCCATCCTCTCTCAGCATCGAGAAGAGCTTACCAGCCACAGCATTCACCTTCATGTTCTGCCTGCGAATCTGTTGCGCCTTACCCATCCAAGTCATCAGCAGTTCCCTCCCTATCGGATTCTGCTTCAACTCCTCAGGATATTCCTTTCCCAATCTCTCAATACCCTCAAAGCAAAGCCCCAGCAACGCCTGCTTAGAAGCAAAAGAATACAGCTGCTGCCAGTTCATACCAGCAATCGCCCTACTCATATTCCTCTTTTTCCCCAGACAATATCGTAATAAAGCAAAATATGGAGATGTACTATTCATATATGTTTTCACCTTCAACTTTACCTCAGAATCTTTAGTTACTCATTTTATAAAGCGGGAACTTATCAGTGTCACGTAATCTTTTTTCTAATTGCCCAAAATCTGAAAGTTCATAGTTAGCAAATAATTCAAATTCTTTATCATCATACCCAGCTTTACCTAAATCTATGTCATAGCCACATTTCAACTTCTCAAATTCATTGCAGGTAGGATTCGTTATCGAGAAATTATCGACCAACTTAGGACAATAATTATTACCATTAGCCCCCAAAGCATCTATTGGGAACAATGCGATATTATCGAGTTTTGACTTTGGAAATTCAAATTCATCGGTCTTCAATGACGAAGTATAGCGTATACCATAAATCAAAACATTTTTTTTCTTAGTTTCCGGCTTATCATTATGAGTAATTACCCACTCTGTCACTAACTGCGGAATGATATACTCGGGCTTAAAGACGTCATCCCTATTGATTACTACTACCATACATGAAAGTAACAATGGGAAGAAATATAAGGTCCTTATTATATTCTTATCAAAATCATTTTTATTGGGTATTCGCATATCAAGTAGAAAAATATCTTTCTGATTCTCTACACGTGAAATCATACATAAATCGAAATCTACACGATGCATTTCTTCCCAACAGGCATAGACGCTTTCTCCAACATACAAACAAGGATAGCCCGGAAAACTATAGCGTTGAGTTTGAACTATTCCTCGTTTTGAGAAAGGTATATGAAACATATCCTTATAGGTAAACTTCTTAGTACCACTATGTACCCTAGCCCTATAGAAACTATTATTTGCTTCTAATTGCGAAACAAACAAGATATTACCAAAACCTTTATGTCCAGTTTTACCAGAAAACAAATTAGACAGTTTTCTAAAAGCTTGTGCATGCAAACCTTTATATTGTGCCTTAACTATAGCTTTAATTGCCTCACAGATAAAAGCTATTTCCTTTTTATCCTCATCGTCGATACCTTCCGTCTTGTTTATATAAGATAGATAAGTCTTCAGGCTATCAGATAAAAGAATACGAAATGGCTTGCTATCCGTATTCTCTACAGGGAGCATTTCTGCTATCTTAGAATAGAGTTCATCTTTCGTCATAAAAATAATAGAATTAAATCAGCAGATTTCATGTCGACAACCCAAGAGTTGTTCATAACATAGAGTATGCACTATCTGCCATTTGAAAAGCATCTTACAACGACTAAGTTTCCAAGTCGTTAAGCAACGAGTTTAAGCCTAACATTTCCGAATTATATTCGTCATCGAACATTTTTGACAGACCAAAAACAGGCATGTAGCTTTGCGAAACGATATCTTCCAATTTTCCTTGGCAAAAAGCAGCAAACAAATCTAATTCGTCACAAAACAAGACATCTGCATCTATAGCCTTTTTCCTCAAGTTCAAATAATCAGTAAAGTCTTTACCATTTTGACAGAATTCAGCAACAACCATTAAATCAAACACAGATACTATCCATGTATCTTTATAATCGTCTTGCATAATTCCCTCTTTTATCAAATTCTTCATATCACAAATTATAGCAGAAAAATGCTCAAAAGTGGTTGCTATCTTATATATATGTTTGATCTGAGATTTATCAACTAAAACTGATTGTCCACAACACGAAAATGTTGGTTTTTCATTATCTTCTATATATTTCTTGGCTCTGAGGCACTGATAAGAGGCGTAACCTATACTATCTTTAAGCTTATCCTTTAAACCTTTTCCTCCAGCCCTTTTATCACTATCGCTAAGCTTGTGAGCTTTTGCTTCTATTACAAAAACAGAATCAGAAGCTATTCCTAAAACATCAAGTTCTGCCTCTTTCTGATTTCCATCATCATCGATAACTTTATAGTTTGCAGAGGAATAAAAAGTCGCTTTTGGTAATATAAATTCTAGCAGTTCTTTTGCTTTTCGCTCCATATAATTATCTCGGCACTCAGGATATTCATTACCAAGAAAATGATTTTTATAATATTTATTATCTGACTTTACTAGATTTTCAACAATCTTAAATAAATTGCGGTAAGGAAGTATAGGTGAGAAACAAAAATATCGACCTTCATATTTTACAAAAGGCTTTTCACTAACTTTAGTTACATTAGCAATATGTCCTTTAAATGCATTGTCCACTAAAAAACAGTTGTTTTCCCCAAATTCTAAAGATAAGGAATCCAATATTTTTTCTTCTATTTCATCGTGAGGAACTATCCAAAAGATGCTATATGATGACAAATAATCATCAACCTGATATGTAGTCAAATGATTCAAGTCCTCACCATCACCTGCTAAATCTGGATTTTCTCTTAAAAAACCAACTATGAAAGGAACACTTTCATTGCCTTCCATACTAGCTATAACATCTGTTAAATCAGGGTGATTCTTATTCCATTCACACCATCGCTCATGGGCTAAAGATGCACCTAATACTGTACCAAACTTTGAATAAACTTTTCTATCTAGATTTTTCAGAAAATCTAATATCCTTTTGGAGTCATATCCAAATTTCTGCAAGAAAAAAGCGTCATGCAATGAAAAAAGTTCACCATAAACCTCCTCTATATGCTGCATATACCCCTCACCTCTTACATCCATATAGTTTATACGGTCAAGCATCCTTATCAAAGAATCATCACCTAAATCAGGATTGTTTTCACAAATTTCTATGAATGAATATGCATGCTTTAAATCCTTTAGTAGAGAATAGAGTTTATCAATGTCACTTTGGGCTGGTATTACCTTTGTATTTACATTTATTGCAGTAGCAAAACTCAAAGCATACTCCATGATTACTTCTGCATCAACATCATAATGCGTTGAGATATCTTGTAAAACATCAAAAAAAGCACTCTCCATATTAGGGGTATTGTTTATGAGTTTTAAACCAAGTCCACCTAATAACAAAATTTTATCATACTTTTCGAAAATGCCAATAACAATATCTATTTGATTACTAATGCGCTCGTTTATTTCTTTACGATGCTCTAATACATACTTAATTTTTAAAGTCAAATCCTTCTTCATCAAATTAAGTTTATCTTGTTTAGACACAAATACAACCTTTTTCTTTTTAGGTCTTGGTTGTAATCTCTTTTTCTTTCCCATTGTAAAATCCTCCAATTTATATAAGTTTCTTCTATTAGATTTCTCTTTCACTCTAATTTTCCCTCAGCTACCTCTCAGGATGAAAGAAAAGTACCATTAAGTGACATTTTTGGACGCTTACTATAATTTGCATAAGTAAACTTGTCTTATTTAATGGTTTCATAGTAAACATTGGCCAATTGTAAGTATCCGTTCACGCTTTTGAGTATAACCATTCTGGCAAGAGGGGCTATCTGAAACGCCCCTCGCTCAACGTTCTTAAATAATGAGTCTGTCTTTCTCCCATAACATACTAAACGCATAATCCTTATAGGCAATACAGTATTCAAAGAACACCAATCTGTTTTGTTCTTCTTCATATGTGTCAAAGCAATCTCCAGCATAAACTATTTCGTCTTGCTTACAACAACTTTCATCATGATTGAAGAAATAATCCCCCATAACAGTATTCTCTGGAACTTTATCTTTGCCATATTTAAGCCTGTAAAATGGAAAGTCAGCACTCCTCATCTGCCACTTGACTTTTCCATTTTGAGAAAATACCAACATGATGGGAATAATATTGAACTTCAGATATCGTAAAGCACACGCAGAGAAACTTACATTATATTTGTCTGCAACAGATTTGACCAATTCACCTGATAAAACTTTACCTGCAAAATCAGATTTAAACTGTGTTGTTGGCATGAGTAAGTTCGCAGCGAACTCATCTGCTTCCCTCTCAATCAACCAATCCTCATTTTTACCAAAAGGTTCATAACGATGAATATGAGGTGACATGATTCCATTTTGCAAAGCTCTCCTATGATGATCTATAAAATAGTGACCAAGTTCATGTGCAAGAGTGAAACGCCCTTTGGTATTATTCTTGCCATTGTTTCTTGCAGTATTGATATGCATATAAAACATCTCTTGCTCTGCCTCATACCATGTCATTCCATCGAAAGTATTTGTTCCATAGTCATCAAATATGACACGAATACCTTCGTCTTCAGCAATTTCCATCAAAGGGATAGGAATGGGATAGAACGAGACAATGTTTTCTATGATAACTTGACAAGATTTATTCATCCTTATTGTCTTTATTATGCTGTCTTCTCATTTTTTCCAATACATCCTTTGGCAGTTTATCAAAGTTACGGGCAGCCATGGAATACCCATGCTTTACATCTTCTGCAACTTTTGCCTGTCCAAGAATATTGTTGCTTTCAACATATCGGTAATCCGTCACCACATGACATGCTCCTCTCAGAATCATATCAACATCAACATGACAATTTACTATACGAGATTTGTAATCTTCGTACATTTCGTCAAAGAAATCCAATTCTTCTTCATTGCGAGGAGGAAGGTAACCTGTTGAACACAGTAGTACATCCCATTCTTCAATAATCAAATCTTTCATGCCTTTAATAAGTTTAAATCATTAAGAGTTTCACAAGCCTCTTTCTTATATACCCTAATCGTTGTCTGAGTCACATCAAGACGCTTCCGTAATTTCTCCAACAACTTTCTTGGGAGTTTCTTACCACTTGTCTGATACGCCTTATATGTCAAATAGATAATACGATGCTTCTCATCAAGAGCTGATATTTTCTTTTCCATACAGCTAACGTATTGTATTTTTTGCTCAGGTGTTAAATATGACAAATGAAAAGAGTCCACGAAATCTTCAGCATTTTCGATAACAGACAAGTCTTCATCGGATTTAATCTGTGCGCACACACCATGCATTGCAAACTGATACATCTGTGACACTGCTATTCTGATAAGCCAGACAACAATTGCTTTTTCCTCATTCTTACAATGAGATTTGCTCATGTCAAAAGTGGGATAAAGCCAAACCTTATTGAAAGCACATTGAATGGCCTCAAAAGCAACTTTTTCATCATAGCCATTTTTATTTGCAATAATGTCAACTTGCTTATTGATCTTGCTCTCAAAGACTTCAACAAATAAGCGAAAAGCCCTGCCTGCCGCCTCTTCATCTTCATTTTTACGAGCAATTATCTTCAACAGTTGGACACCATCAAGAGAACATTCATCCATTTTATTCATTATTTCTATCAAAACTAACGGTTTTGGTATTAAGACGAGCACTCAACGAAGAATGCTCATAAAAAATTCAAATATTATGCAAAAAGTTAAAAATGTGAACGGCTCAAGCCGTTTTTCAAGTCCTGCAGGTTATAACACTTGGTTGGACTATTGGGAAGCTAAAAGCGGTAAAACCGCAAGTAGATGTTCTGCCACAGACTGTCACCAGAGTGGCAGATGGAATTTGGTCGGTGCTCATGTTCAAAAAGTATACGGCTATGACAATAGCTGGTATATTGTGCCTCTCTGTAGAGGCTGCAACACTCGCACCGACGAGTTTTATGTTGACGAGCCTTTGGTTCCAGTACCAAGCAACCTCTAACATTAAACGATTTTATTAGGATGTGCCTCAAGGACTTGTTTCCTTGGGGCTTTTCTTTTTATTAGCTACCCTATTATCCTCATGAATACTCCCACATTCCCAGGCGGTCCCAGCCCGCACAACCATGGCGAAGACCTTTGATGGTCCGCCAACCTTAGAGCGAAGCGGTTCCGAGCACCGAGTAGGGCGGTTTCCCTCTTCTTCCCTGAGGGGAGAAGACCGAGATGAGAGGTGGAGCCTTCCTTAACGGT
>OIXG01001312.1_pt1 | contig 24404 bp, 23 predicted proteins | sample 1587731 | NCBI WGS metagenome assembly OIXG01 (sample SAMEA3888908, study PRJEB22519) | human gut metagenome | biome: human gut; feature: human-associated habitat; material: faeces | place: Denmark | collected 2010
TCCAGTTCAACCCCGTGGAGATCGCCAACAACCTGAAGAAGCAGGGCGGCTTCATTCCGGGCTTCCGTCCCGGCCAGCCCACCGTGCAGTTCATTCAGAAGGTTCTGGGCCGCATCACCCTGTTCGGCGCTATCTACCTGGGTATCGTTGCCATCTGCCCCCTGATCGTGGGCAAGATCATTGACAACTCTTCCCTGGCCATCGGCGGCACCTCCGTCATCATCGTGGTGGGTGTTGCGCTTGAGACCGTGAAGGCGCTGGAGAATCAGATGCTGATGCGTCAGTACAAGGGCTTCCTGGAATAAAAAGGAAGGCGTGCTGTCATGAAAATGATCCTGTTAGGCGCCCCCGGCGCCGGCAAGGGCACACAGGCTGAGCGCCTGTGCAAAGTGCTGAATATCCCCACCATCTCCACTGGCAACATCCTCCGGGCCGCCGTGAAAAACGGCACCCCCACCGGCAAGCAGGCGGAAGCCTACATGAAGGCCGGCAAGCTGGTCCCCGATGAGGTCATCATCGGCATCATCCATGACCGGCTGGACGAGGATGACTGCAAGAACGGCTATATCCTGGACGGCGTGCCCCGCACCATCGCTCAGGCTGAGTCTCTGGAGAAGGCCGGGATCCGGTTTGATGACGTAATCTCCATTGAGATCCCCGATGAGGCGATCATGGAGCGCATGAGCGGCCGCCGCGTCTGCGAGCACTGCGGAGCCAGCTACCATCTGGTGGCTGTGCCTCCCAAGGTGCCCGGCGTGTGCGACAGCTGCGGCGGCAAGCTGATTCAGCGTCACGATGATGAACCTGAGACGGTCAAGCACCGCCTTGAGGTCTATCATAAGGAGACGGAACCTCTCAAGGATTTCTACGCTGAGAGGGGTCTCCTGAGATCGGTGGAAAATCAACCCTCTGTGGAGGCCACAACCAAGGCCATCCTCAACGCCCTGGGGAGATGAGCTTATGATTACGCTCAAATCCGCACATGAGATCGAACTGATGCGCCGAGCGGGAAAAATTACCGCGGCTGCCCGTGCTTTGGCAGGGGAAATGGTAAAGCCCGGCGTAACAACCCAGGAAATCGACAGGGCAGTGGAGCATTTCATCCGCAAGCAGGGTGCCGTTCCCTCATTCCTCCATTTTCCCGGCCCGCCGGGAGTCCGGGCATTCCCCGGCAGTGTCTGCGCCAGTGTCAACGATGAGATCATCCACGGTATCCCGGGTCCCCGGGTGCTGCAGGAGGGTGACATCGTCAGCATTGATGTAGGCGCCTATATCGGAGGATATCATGGGGACTGCGCAGCCACCTTCCCCTGCGGCAAGGTCTCTCCGGAGGCTCAGAATCTGATCGATGTGACCAGACAGAGCTTCTTCGAGGGCATCAAGTTCGCCAAGGAAGGCTGCCGGCTGTATGATATTTCCGCAGCGATCCAAGGTTATGTGGAGAGTCACGGCTGCTCCATCGTCCGTGAGTATGTCGGTCACGGCATCGGCACGGAGATGCACGAGTCACCCGAGATTCCCAACTACGGCCATCCCGGCCGCGGACCTCGGCTTCTTCGGGGCATGACCATCGCGGTTGAACCCATGGTGAACGCCGGCACTGCCGCCATCCGCCAGATGCCAGACGGCTGGACCGTCCGGACTGCGGACGGCAAGTTGGCGGCCCACTATGAGAATACGCTTCTGATCACCGACGGGGAGCCTGAGATCCTGACGGCTCCCGCCATCTGAGGAAAGACGTATATGGAGATCGCAAAATCAGATATTGTTCGTTCCGATGCCGGCAGAGATCAGGGAAAACTCTTCATCGTTCTCGCGGTGGAGGGGGAGTACCTCCTGCTGGCAGACGGAAAAGGCCGCAAGGCGGAGTCACCGAAACGCAAAAAACGCAAACACGTGTTGTTTGTGGCGGAGGATGACAGCCGTCTGGCGGATAAGATCAAACGCAGCGAGAAGATCACCAACAGTGAGCTTCGCAGGACACTCGCGGCCTACCGCGGGGAAGTCCAACCGGACCAGGAGGGATAACGTTTGGCAAAATCCGACATGATCGAAGTGGAAGGCGTTGTGGTAGAGTCCCTGCCCAACACGACTTTCCAGGTGGACATTGGAAATGGCCACATGATTCTGGCACACATCTCCGGAAAACTCAGAATGAATTTCATCAGGATCTTGCCCGGCGATAAGGTCACCGTGGAGATGTCTCCCTATGACCTGACCCGTGGCCGGATCACCTGGCGCAGCAAATAAGCCGCGTCCGGCGAAATCTAAGACACAAAACGCTGAAAGGAAGGTTACAAACTTATGAAGGTAAGACCGTCCGTGAAGCCCATGTGCGAGAAGTGCAAGGTTATTCGCCGCAAAGGCCGTGTTATGGTGATTTGCGAGAACCCCAAGCACAAGCAGCGCCAGGGCTAAGATTGATTGGAGGTTAAAAAGTATGGCACGTATTGCCGGTATTGACCTGCCCAAGGATAAGCGCATTGAAATCGGCCTGACCTATATCTATGGTATCGGCCGCAAGAGCGCCAAGGACATCCTGGAAAAGGCCGGGGTCAACCCTGACACCCGCGTGAAGGATCTGACTGACGCCGAGGAGCAGAAGCTCCGTGACGTGATCGACAACTATATCGTCGAGGGCGATCTGCGCCGTCAGACCGCTCTGGACATTAAGCGCCTCAGCGAGATCGGCTGCTACCGCGGCATGCGTCATCGCAAGGGCCTGCCTGTCCGCGGCCAGCGCAGCAAGACCAACGCCCGCACCCGCAAGGGCCCCAAGAAGACCATCGCAAATAAGAAGAAGTAAGAAAGGAGAACAGCAATGGCACAGGCAAAGAAAGTCATCCGCCGTCGGCGGGAGAAGAAGAACATTGAGCGCGGCCAGGTCCATATCCGTTCTTCTTTCAACAACACCATGGTAACCGTTACCGATACCCAGGGCAATGCTATTTCCTGGGCTTCCTCCGGCGGACTGGGTTTCCGCGGCAGCAAGAAGTCCACTCCCTTCGCGGCTCAGACCGCAGCCGAGACGGCTGCCCGCGCCGCTATGGAGCATGGCCTGAAGACCGTTGAGGTCTTCGTCAAGGGTCCCGGCCAGGGCCGTGAAGCCGCTATCCGCGCGCTGCAGGCCGTGGGTCTGGAAGTGACCATGATCAAGGACGTCACCCCCATCCCCCACAATGGCTGCCGTCCCCCGAAGCGCCGCCGCGTGTAATCGAAAGAGGAGGTAACAAGCAATATGGCAAAGAATATGCAGCCCATCGCCAAGCGCTGCAAGGCTCTGGGCATCTCTCCTGCTGAGATGGGTTACGCTAAGAAGACCACCAATCGTAATCCCGGCGGCCAGATGCGTAAGAAGAAGAGCGAATACGGCCTCCAGCTGGCTGAGAAGCAGAAGGTCAAGTTCATCTACGGTGTTCTGGAAAAGCAGTTCCACGCTTACTATGAGAGCGCTGCTGCCGCTTCCGGTAAGACCGGCGATAACCTGCTGATCCTGGTTGAGCGCCGTCTGGACAACGTTGTGTATCGTATGGGTCTCGCCGCTACTCGCCGTCAGGCCCGTCAGCTGGTGAGCCACGCCCACTTCACCGTCAACGGCAAGAAGGTCAACATTCCTTCCTACCTGGTGAAGGCTGGCGATGTCATCGAAGTGGCCGAGAGCAGCCGTTCTTCCGAGCTGTTCAAGCGCCTCACTGGTGAGAATGCCCCCATGACCCTGCTGCCTGCCTGGCTGGAGCGCACCAAGGGCACTCTCCAGGGTACGGTTGCTCACCTTCCCACCCGCGAGGAGATCGATACTCCCGTGGAAGAGCACCTCATCGTCGAGTTGTACTCCAAGTAATTGGGAGGATACCCTCGAAGAATGGTACGAACTGCAAGCGGCACGCGGCTTGACCGCGTGACCGCAATGACAAGATGAAGGAGGGTAACCGCATGATCGAAATTGAGAAGCCCCAGATCGAGTGCATCGAGACCCCGGCTGACATCACTTATGGCAAGTACGTGGTAGAGCCTCTGGAGCGCGGCTATGGCACCACCCTCGGCAACGCCCTGCGCCGCATTCTGCTTTCCTCTCTGCCCGGCACTGCGCCGACGACCATCAAGATCGACGGTGTGCAGCACGAGTTTTCCACCATCCCCGGCGTCAAGGAGGATGTGACGGAGATCGTTCTGAACATCAAGAATTTGCTGACCAAGCTCCATGGTGATTCCGGCAAGACCGTCTATATCGAGGCGGTGGGTCCCTGCACAGTTACCGCCGGCGACATTAAGGCCGACGGTGAGGTGGAGATCCTGAATCCGGATCTGCACATTGCGACGCTGGACAGCGGTGCCACGCTGAACATGGAGATCACCCTCTCCCATGGTCGGGGCTATGTGCCCGCCGACCGGAATAAGCCCACGCAAAACGTCATCGGCACCATTGCCGTGGATTCCATCTATACCCCTGTCAAGAAGGTCAACTACACTGTGGAGCCCACCCGTGTGGGTACCTCCAGCGACTTCGACAAGCTGACGCTGGAAGTCTGGACCGACGGGACCATTTCTGCCCGGGACGCTGTTTCTCTGGGCGCCAAGATCCTGTGCGACCACTTTACTCTGTTCACCGACCTCTCCGAAAGCGTTGGCAGCAAGCCTACGGTGGTGGAGAAGGCGGAGGCCCAGCGTGACAAGGTACTGGAAATGACCATCGAGGAGCTGGACCTCTCTGTCCGCAGCTTCAACTGCCTCAAGCGCGCCAACATCAACACCGTCGAGGACTTGATATCCAAGACCGAGGACGAGATGATGAAGGTCCGCAACCTGGGCCGCAAGTCCCTGGAAGAGGTCATCAACAAGCTGGCGATGATGGGCCTGCACCTGGCTGACGAGGAAAACAACTAAATTTTCCGCCGGGAACACCCCGGCGCACCAAAATCCTTACAAGGAGGAGAACCGAAATGCCCGGAACTCGGAAACTTGGCAAGACCAGCGACCAGCGCATGGCTATGCTGCGTCAGCAGGTCACTGATTTCCTGGATAACGGCAAGATGGAGACCACCATCACCCGTGCCAAGGAAATCAAGCCCATGGCTGAAAAGATGATCACCCTGGGTAAGAAGGCCGACCTGGCCGCTTACCGTCAGGCGATGTCTTTCATCACCCGCGAAGATGTCTGCAAGAAGATCTTCAAGGAGATCGCTCCCAAGTATGCGGAGCGCAACGGCGGCTATACCCGCATCATCCGCACCGGCATCCGCCGCGGCGATGCTGCTGAGACCGCTATCATCGAGCTCGTCTGATTCAGACCCGCTCACGGCGTAAGCACTGATAAAAGCCCCATTGTCATGGAACTCGAGACCATGACAATGGGGCTTTTTATGGGTTAATTAAATAGCTGTAACGCCATTTTATGTAGAACAAGCCCCCGGAAAAGCTTCCGGGGGCTTGTTCAGAAAAAAAGAAAAAGAAGAAAAAAGAGAAAAGCAAAAATAAGAACTGGACTTACCGCACGCCAAAGAGGAGATCTCCGTAGGTGGGGAAGGGCCAATATTTGTCGGCAGTGATGGACTCTGCCTCGTCGCAGACCACTCGCAGCTCTGCCATTTTTTGCAGGACCACATCCCGGATCACATAGGCTGCGTCCGTCACATCGGGGATTGCTTTCAACCGGATCAGGGTGGTATCCAGAGAGGAAGCGGCGTCACTGATCTCGTCCGCCAGCTTGGAGAGTTTGGAGATCAGATCCTTTTCATATTTACAGGCCAGCCCGGGAACCGCCGCAGTTTTGGCGGCCACGGTGCCGGACAGATTGCCCAGATAGGCCTCCACAGCAGGCAAGATCTCTTTACGGGCCATATCTACCATGGTGAGACCCTCAATATTGACGGTTTTGCAGTAGTTTTCCAGACAGATCTCATACCGGGAGTGAATCTCCGCTTCGGAGAAAATCTTCAGAGAAGTGAGCATTTCCACATTTTTCTTTTCCAGCACGGTGGCCAGAGCATCCGGTGTGGTGCGGAGATTCAGCAGTCCCCGTTTTTCTGTGGCCTCCTTGATCCAGGCGTCATCATAGCCATTGCCGTTGAAAATGATCCGCTTGTGGGCCTTGATGGTCTCCTTGATCAGGTCATGGAGCGCGGACTCAAAATCAGACACACCCTCCAGCCGGTCGGCAAATTCCTTCAGCGTTTCTGCCATGGCTGCGTTGAGCATGATGTTGGCACAGGCGATAGAATCAGAGGAGCCCACCATGCGGAACTCAAACTTGTTGCCTGTGAAGGCAAAGGGGGAGGTGCGGTTGCGGTCCGTAGTGTCCCGGGTGAATTTAGGCAGCACATGAACGCCCAGTTTCAGAACGGTTTTCTCGGTGCCGCTGTAAGGGGTATCCGTCTCAATGGCATCCAGAACAGCGGTAAGCTCGTCGCCCAAAAAGATAGAGATTACAGCAGGAGGTGCTTCGTTGGCGCCCAGACGGTGATCGTTGCCGGCAGTGGCAACAGACAGCCGCAGCAGATCCTGATAATTGTCCACGGCCTGAACGGCGGCGCACAGGAACAGCAGGAACTGGGCATTTTCGTAGGGCGTCTCACCAGGTTTGAACAGATTCACGCCGGTGTCCGTAGCCAAAGACCAGTTGTTATGCTTGCCGCTGCCGTTGACGCCGGCAAAGGGCTTTTCCGCCAGCAGGCACACCAGATCGTGGCGGGAGGCGACTCTCTGCATGATCTCCATAATCAGTTGGTTCTGGTCGGTAGCCACATTGGCTACTGTATAAATCGAAGCCAATTCGTGCTGGGAGGGAGCTACCTCGTTATGTTCCGTCTTCGCATAGATACCCAATTTCCACAGTTCTGTGTTCAGTTCCTCCATATAGGCTTCTACCCGGGGTTTGATAGCGCCGAAGTAGTGATCATCCAATTCCTGCCCCTTGGGAGGCTTTGCACCGAACAGAGTCCGACCGCAGAAGACCAGATCCTTCCGCTTTTCATACATGGCCTTGTCAATGAGAAAATACTCCTGTTCGGGGCCTACGCAGGGATGAACACATTTGACATCCTCATTGCCAAAGAGCCTCAGCACCCGCAGTGCCTGTTTGTTCAGGGCCTGCATGGACCGCAGCAGCGGTGTTTTCTTATCCAAGGCCTCGCCACTGTAGGAACAGAACGCCGTGGGGATGCACAAGGTATGTCCCTTAATGAAGGCATAGGAAGTGGGGTCCCAGGCAGTATAGCCGCGGGCCTCAAAAGTGGCCCGCAGACCGCCGGAAGGGAAGGAGGAAGCGTCCGGCTCTCCCTGAATCAGCTCCTTGCCGGAAAATTCCATGATGACGCCGCCGTCGGGAGAAGGGGAAATGAAGCTTTCGTGTTTTTCTGCGGTAATGCCAGTCAGCGGCTGGAACCAGTGGGTGAAATGGGTAGCGCCGTGCTCCACAGCCCAGTCCTGCATGGCGGTAGCTACCGCGTCTGCCACATGGGCGTCCAGAGAAGCACCCTCATCAATGGTCCTCTTCAGAGAAGCATAAACATCGGAGGGCAGCTTGGCCCGCATGACCCGGTCGTCAAATACCAGACTGCCAAAATAATCAGATACTGTATGCATTTGTGTACTCCTTTCTCGTAAAAAAGGGGCAACAGTCCCCGGAATCACATTCCGGGACACCGTTGCCCCTCCGCATAACAATCAAAAATAGCGTCTTGAAGATCACTCTCCAAGACGCCATTGCCTTTGATGTTGGGGATTATACACGATAAAATTTTGCTTGTCAAGATGTTTCCTACAAAAAAGCGGAGGAATTTTCGGGAAATTTGCCGAAGTCTCTTGACATCCCGGAAATACCTGTTAAGATAGAAATACAATTTCAAAGTCCCTTATCAAGAGTGGCGGAGGGAACGGCCCGATGAAGCCACGGCAACCTGTTTTCACAAGGTGCCAATTCCGACGGAAACGACAGATGAGGAGCGGAAAACGATCTTTTCACGCGCTTCCATGTCGGAAGCGCGCGTTTTTTGTCATCCGGCGAGGGACAGCAAAGGAGAAAGAACATGGCAAGAACCTACTTATTTACCTCTGAATCCGTGACCGAGGGCCACCCCGACAAGATCTGCGACCAGATCTCTGACGCGGTGCTGGACGCCATTCTGGCCAAGGACCCCAACGGACGCGTGGCCTGCGAGACCACCGCTTCCACCGGCCTGGTACACATCATGGGCGAGATCACCACCAGTTGCTACGTGGATATTCCCAAGATCGCCCGGGAAGTTATCCGGGATATCGGTTATGACCGCGCCAAGTACGGCTTTGACTGCGATACCTGCGGTATTATTTCCAACATCGACGAGCAGTCCAGCGATATCGCTCTGGGCGTGGACAAGTCTCTGGAGGCCAAGGAATCCGGCGAGGCCGAGCTGGATAACGGCGCCGGCGACCAGGGCATGATGTTCGGCTACGCCTGCGACGAGACCCCGGAGCTGATGCCCCTGCCTATTTCTCTGTCTCATAAAATGGCCCGGAAGCTTACCGAGGTCCGCAAGACCGGACTTGTGAACTATCTGCGGCCTGACGGCAAGACTCAGGTCACTGTGGAGTATAACGGCGAGAAGCCCATCCGGGTGGATACCGTGGTGCTCTCCACCCAGCACAGCCCCGAGGTGACGCTGGAGCAGATCCGCAAGGATATGATCGATATGGTCATCAAGCCCACCATTCCCGCGGAGCTGCTGGACGAGAATACGAAGATCTATGTGAACCCCACCGGCCGGTTCGTCATCGGCGGCCCTCAGGGTGACAGCGGTCTCACCGGCCGGAAGATCATCGTGGATACCTATGGCGGCAGCGCCCCTCACGGCGGCGGCTGCTTCTCCGGCAAGGACCCCACCAAGGTGGACCGCTCCGCTGCTTACGCCGCCCGCTGGGTGGCCAAGAACATCGTGGCGGCAGGACTGGCCCGGAAGTGCCAGGTGCAGTTGGCCTACGCCATCGGCGTGGCCCAGCCCGTCAGCGTGCTGGTGGATACCTTCGGTACCGGTACGGTGGGGGATGAGAAGCTGGAAGAGGCTGTGAAGAAGGTCTTTGACCTGCGGCCCACCGCCATCATCCGGGATCTGGACCTGAGAAAGCCTATCTATCGCCAGCTGGCGGCCTACGGCCACATGGGCCGCGAGGATCTGGGCGTATCCTGGGAAAAGACCGACCGGGTGGACGCCCTGAAGGCTGCCCTTCAGTAACGGAATCAACTGTCAGATAGAACCCACCCCGGAGTACACAGTACTCCGGGGTGGGTTTGAGTTTACCGATAAAGCAGTAGATTTTCCGTAGCGGTAAGGAAGGGTGTGCGCGGGAAACCCAAGAAGGGTGTCCTGCGCAATTGAGATCCTAAGTTTTCAGAAATTCTATAAAGTTCTGAAAACTTGTTCAGCGGGGAGAAAAAGTTTTTTTCGATACGCTGAACCCACCCCGGAGTACACAGTACTCCGGGGTGGGTTTTTTCAAATCTTTTCCAGCATGGACCGGACGGTGTCCAGATCCGCGGAAGTGAGGCCGTAAAGTGCGGCTACAGCCCGGTCAAGCTGCTGCCGGACGGCGTCCTGACAGCGGGGGCCTGAGGTTCGGTGGCCCTCCTCGCAGAGAGCGGCGATGGACAGATGACGGCTGTCCGCGGGGTCAAAGGCCGGAATATGCAGCTTGTCCAGCACATGAGCGGAAATACTGGTGGGGTTCATGTAGCAGGTGACGCAGCAGCGCACCGGAGCGGAGCTGAGAATTCCGCAGAGATAATAGGCCTCCTCCCGGCAGTCAGTGCCCACATAGACCACCTTTTCGTTGGGCAGGGGCAGCGTTTCTCCCAGATAGGGGTCCTGCATCGGTGCGATGACCGCCGTGATGAAGGAGCGGGCGATGTAGCGCCACGCTACCTTGTAGCGGGAAAACGTATAGAGTCCCACCCGCAGCAGCGCATAGAAGTAACGCTCTTGAATGGCCCGTTCCCACCCGGCGAAGCCTTTCCGGGTTTCCAGAAGATCCCGGAACCGGGTCAGGTAGGCGTAGGTCAGCGGCAGATCCTGCCGCAAATCCGCTTCTGCAAGGGGATAGATTTTGGTTTCAGCCGTGTGGGGGCACAGCAGCCAGGCACGGCTGCGGACGCTCCACTGGGAGAGGTCGCTGCCCTGAATGAGGGGATAGACGCAGGTTGGCTCCAGCTCCGCCGTAATGGCGGGGGCCTTGCGGCGGGCCTTTTCCGCCAGATTGGTGACCCGCAGGGTATTGCCTGTCCGTTCCAGAATCTGGAACCGATAGACGGCGTTGGCCCCGCCGGTGAATACGCCGGTCCGGGCCTGATAGGGATTGCTGCCTAAAAGAGCGTCCAGTACTGGAGCAAGTCCATTGGGAGCGCTGACCCACACGGAGCCGGGATCCTCCCGGTGGGCTGGAGCGGCGGTCATGTTCTCCATCCGCACAAAGGGAAGAACGGAGGCAATCGTCGCGTCCGGTGACCGGACCGCCCGCCGGAAGCCGGGCTTTGCCTGCCAGTGCCGGTAGGGGACGGGGAAAACGTGGCGGGCATCCCGCTGGATGAGTACCAGCGCAACAGGGGTGCAGATCCCGTCAAAGGGCCGGATGCGGCCAAGGTCCTCCACCTCAAGCACCCGAAAATCCAGACCGGGGCCGTCCAGATGAAACCGCCGGAACCCGGCGCCGTTCTGGGCGGAGCGGAAGGTGGCCTGCCGCAAGATAAAACTGAGGCGCCCACCGGGGACGAGAAAGCGGTCCAACGCGGCGCAGGTGAACAGGGTAGACACATCCTCCTTGGAAAAACCGAGCCGGGGGCCTTTCACCTGCAACAGGCCGTATTCCCCCCACAAATGCTGGGACCCGGCCCGATACCGGGGGGACAGGTACTCCCAGTTTACCCATGGGGGATTTCCCATGACTATATCTGCCTTTTGATGGAAGAACGCCCAAATACGGTTCAGCAAAATACCGGCCATAAGACGCCGCCCATTCAGGGGCAGAGAGGTGAGCAGACCGCGTGCTTCCGGCATGGAAAGAAATTCCTCCGGATCGGGGCGCATTTCCACTGCCTGACGGCAGAGGGACAGGGGAACATCACATACCAGACCACAGCCGGTGTCGATCACCAGCGTATCCCCACGGAGGATGGGAATATTCAGAGCATCATAGCGGTAAACGGGGAGAAACAGACCCGCTTCCGGCAGTGGCTGGCAGGCTATGACGGCCAGATAATTGACCTTCGCCGTCAGGACTGCCAATGGGTGGAGGTCGAAGCCTGCCACCTGATCGGATAAGGGAGGACCTTGGGGCGTATCCGCCCGGATCATGCAGAGAGCCTGGATCAAAAAAACACCGGAGCCGCAGGCGGGGTCCAGAAAGCGCAAATCTCCGGCCTGCCGTCCGCTGGCGCTGACGGCATTTTGCAGGGTCCGTTCCGCCAGCCAGCCGGGGGTGTAGTATTCCCCAAGGGCATGGCGGAGGGCCGGGGGGACCACGGTTTCGTAGATGCGGCTGAGACTGTCCGGGGAAAGGGTGCTGCCTTCCGGACAGGTGTCAAAGGCCTCCAGACAGGCCCGCAATTCCTCACCCTGGGTTTCCAGCGCCGGGTCCCAGATGTCCAGCGGCCAGATATACCAGTCATCCCCACAGAAATTGCGGATACCCCGGTTAACAAAGGCCCTGCCGGAGAGAAGCTCCGTCAGAGGCGGTTCGGGGGTCGCACCCCGGAGGGTGTTCCAGGCGATGAACTTGATGAGCACACTGTAAAAGGTCTGGATGCTTTGCAGGAGCCGGGGCAATTCCGGCGGTGTGTCAAAACCAAACCGATCACCCAAGGACCCGGCGTCGGTTTTTACATTGGGAGAGAGCCGCTGGCGCAGATCACCGTAGATCAGCTCCAATTCCTGCGCCCACAGCTCAAACAGCGCTGAACCTTCCCACAGGGTGGGGTCCAGCCGCTGATAAAAACAACGGACACACCGCACCATGACGCCATGGAGCGGTGTGTCCTCTTTTTTCAGTTGGATCAAGATGGAATGCAGATCGTACATGGTCCCTCCGGCGGGCTGACTGCCGCCTGACAGTTTATTTGGTTTCCGCAGCGGCCCGGACAGGCAGTTCGCTGATAAGGGTGGAGCCCAGCACCAGAACGGCGCCAAGGATGCCGCTCCAACCCAGAGGCTCCTTCAGCAGCAGAGCGGAGAGGAAGATGGCTACGATGGGGTCGATGTAGCTGAACAGCACCACCGTCTGGGCGGGGAGATAGGTCATGGAGCCGAAGAACAGGGAATAGCACCAGCCGGTGTGGAAAACACCTACGATCAGCAGCAGTACGGCGCCCAGAGGTGTCAGAGCCATAGCGGCTACATCCTCCGTCAGCAGGATGTAGGGGATCATCACCAGTGCTGCCACCGCCAGCTGTACCAGAGTCCGCTCACAGGCGGGGACCTGATCCAGAAACTTGTTGATGGACACATCGCTGGCATAAAGCACGGCGGAAAGAAGGGCCAGCAGGATACCGGTGGCTTCCCCGGCTTCCGGCAGGCCGGACTGGGGGACTCCGGAGACAAACACCATGCCGCACAGGGCGGCCAGCACGCAGAGGAGCTTTCGGGGTGTCAGCTTTTCACGGAAGAGAAAGGGGGAGGCCAGCGTCACGAACACCGGCGCCATGTAGTAGCACAGGGTAGCGGTGGCCACGGTGGTGTACCGGTAGGCTTCAAACAGCGTGATCCAGTTGAAGCTGATGATCGCGCCGGAAAGAGCCAGCAGCTTCCAATGCGGCTGGACGCTTGCCCACCGAAAGGGTGTCCGGCGGAGATACAACAAGAGCAGCAGGAACACTGCGCCCACCGCACCGCGGACAAAGGCAATGACGGAGGAGGGCAGGTTGATATAGCGGACAAAGATGCCGATGGTGCCGAAGGCGGTGACGGCAATGATGAGATCCAGCTTGGCACGGTTGACGGACTTCATAGGAACAAACCTCTCTTGGACAAAAATAGAGAAATCCTGGGGATGGACTTACGCCAGCAGCGGCAGCAGAACATCCGTCAGCAGCTGGAGGGCCTCCTCCGGATCGGACTGGGACAGACCGGCGTAGTTGATGACCAGCGTGTGAGCGAAGCGGGGGTCCGGTACGGCGGCATACTCTGAGAGAAAGCTCAGCCGGATGCCGGCCTCCGCCGTCAGGCGGCGCAATTCTTCATCGGAGCGGTTGGTATCCAGCCGCAGCAGAAAGTGCAGACCGGCCCCCTCCTCGGAAAAGGTGACATGGCTGGCCAGCGGCGAAGCCCGGAAGGCGCTGATGGTGGCGGAGCGGCGGTCCCGGTATTCCTTCCGCATCCGGGAGAGGTGGCGCTCGTAGTGGCCCCCGGCGATGAAACGGGCCAGAACGTGCTGCTCCAGCGCAGGGACCGTACAGGCATAGAAGCCCAGCTCCTGCCGGTAGCGTTCCAGCAGCCGGGGCGGCAGCACCAGAAAGCCGAGGCGCATAGAGGGGGAAATGGTCTGGGAAAAGGTGTTCAGGTAAATGACCCGGCCCCGGTCATCGATGCTTTGCAGGGTGGGGATGGGACGACCAGTGTAGCGGAACTCGCTGTCATAGTCATCCTCGATGATGGTGGAGCCGGTATCCTCCGCCCATCGCAGGAGGGCTTGCCGCCGGGCGATGGGGGTCACCAGTCCGGTGGGGTACTGGTGGTTGGGGGAGATGTGCAGCGCCCGCGCCTTGGATCTCATCAGCGCCGCCAGTTCTACGCCCTGATTATCCAGCGGGATGGGGGCGCAGACGGCCCCGCAGGCGTCATAGACCTGACGGATCTTGGGATAGCCGGGGTCCTCCACGGCGAACATCGTGTCCCGGCCCAGCAGTTGGGCCAGCAATAAGTAAAGGTATTCCGCACCGGCGCCGATGACGATCTGTTCCGGGGAGACTGCCATACCTTTGAAGTCCCGGAGATCGTCGGCAATGGCCTGCCGCAGGGCAGCCAAGCCCTGATGGGGGACCGGGGACAACAGAGCCTCCGGTGCTTCCGAGAGAACCTGCCGGGTGAGGCGGGCCCAGGTGGAAACGGGGAACCGGGCGGTGTCCACCTGATTGCGGCCCAGATCCAGCCGCCAGGAAACAGCGGGGGTTTCCGGCATCAAAACCGAGCGGACAGCAGGCGGTGGGGCCTGCTCCACGGCGGAGACAAAAAAGCCACGCTTGGGCCGGGCCTGTAAATAGCCCTCCGCTTCCAACTGGCTGTACGCGCCCTCCACGGTAACAACGGAGACCCGCAGATGCTCCGCCAGCGCCCGCTTGGAGGGAAGCCGCGTCCCGGCGGGCAGAGCACCGCTGAGAATGTCCGCCCGGATCCGGCGGCACAGGTATTCATAGAGGGGGAGAGAACCCCGCTCCTCCATGGGGTAAGTCAGCATAGCGGCACCTCCAGAATGGGATGGGAAGAAAGCGCCCCGGCAAGGGTGACCCAGCCGGGGCGGAATGATTAGAAAGAAAACTCAGAAGCTGCCCGGGCCGTCGGAGAAATCTGACTGCCGGGAGCGGAACTCCGGCATATCTTCCTTGGCGGCGTCGAAATAGGCGAGCTGGACGCACTGGTAGTTGGGCAGATAGAAGATGGACAGCGCGTAGACGAAGGCGGAGGCCGTCAGGATCTGCCACAGAGGCATGGGAGCGGCGAGGGCCGCATAGGGGTCCATACCGCTGAACCCAAGGGTCAAAATCGCCTGACTCGTGAAAAAGAGACTGGGAAGTATACTCAGCAGGATCCATCCCATATAGCTGAGATCCAGCTTGAACAGCTCCATTTTATACCCCTGCGTCTGCCGCTTGCTTAAATTCAGTGCCTCCATAATATCCATATCCGGATTTTCATAGAGATTATAGAGGGCGAAGCTGTAACGGTAATGGGCGATGAAGCCGGGGAACACAAACAGCATAGACCACAGGAACACAAACAGGTTGATGACGATGTTCAGAGCGATGATCTTGCCGGTGAAGGAAAAGCCGTCGAACAGCACCGCGTATTCCGAACGCTCCCGGCGGCGGATATCCATACAGTAGAAGGCAAAGCCGGCGGCTAAGATCCACTCAGCCAGCGTTGTGAGGATGGAGAGGAAGGTGGATACCAGCTCCGGCCCGGGAATCAGGGCCTCCAGCAGGCTGAGCAGAAACAGACAGGCACAGTACAGGGCCGTCATACCCTTGGGGGATACCTGAGCTGTCTGCAAGAGTTCCCGGGTCTGGGCTTTCATTGCGGCGCGGTCAATGGGCTTCGTCATAAAAAGGAACCTCCATTCGCCGCTCCGGCAGACAGGCCGGACTGCGGCGATACTTTCTGAAAGATATGCTTCATCATAGCATACCTCTGAAAAAAAGACAAGAGAGGCGGGGGGACACAGAGAATGCGGGAGTTGTCGGCAGGAAAATATGCAGGTTGACCAAAAAGAGAGGGTGGGCCTGTGCAAAAACAGGGAAAAAGTGGAGGAATACAAAGAAATTGATAAATTTTATACAAAAAAACGAATTCATAGTCTGGACATTTTTCAACGGGTGGTGTAGAATAAAGCGCAGTATGTGATAGTGCGCCGAAGCATGGCCTGCCATGCCATTGCCCGATGGTGGGGCGGGGTATGCTTTGACACCTATCAATGGAGTAAGAATGAGGTGAAGACAATGGCACAAGCTTTCTTTGGCGGCGTTCATCCCCATGATATGAAGGCCGCAACCAATGAAAAGGCCATCGAGCAGCTGGCACCCCCGGCTACCGTGGTCATCCCCATGTCGATGCACTTTGGCGCACCCTGCACCCCGATCGTAAAAGTAGGCGACCAGGTAAAGGTGGGTCAGAAAATCGGCGAATTCAAGGGGCTGGGCGCCCCCATCCATGCCAGCGTTTCCGGTACGGTGAAGGCCATCGAGCCCCGGCCCTTCTCTATGGGCGGCGACATGGTGTCCGTTGTGATCGAAAACGATTTCCAGAACACGGTCAGCGAAGAGGTGAAGGCTCCTGCCGATCCCGACGCTCTGACGGTGGAGGAAATGGTCGAGATCGTGAAGAATGCCGGTATCGTGGGTATGGGCGGCGCGACCTTCCCCACGCATGTTAAGATCTCCGGCGGCATCGGCAAGGTGAAGGACGTGCTCATCAACGGCGCTGAGTGCGAGCCTTACATCACCGGCGACCATCGGGCCATGCTGGAGCGTCCCGAGGAGATCATCGGCGGCGCTACCTATCTGGCCAAGATGTTCGGCGTGGACAAGGTCATCATCGGCGTGGAGGACAACAAGCAGAACGGCATCGACGCCATGAACAAGGTCATCGCTGAGAAGAAGGCCCCCGTTGTGGTGGAGCCTCTGCGCTGCCGTTACCCCCAGGGCGGTGAGAAGCAGCTCATTCAGGCCATCACCGGCCGTCAGGTGCCTCCCGGCGGCCTGCCCGCTGATGTGGGCTGCGCGGTGTTCAACATCAACACCACCATCTGCATCTTCAAGGCCATCACCACCGGTATGCCCGTGGTGAACAAGGTGGTCACCGTGTCCGGCTCCGGCATCGTGGACCCCAAGAACATCGAGTGCCCCATCGGTACCCCCGTGTCTCTGCTGCTGGACGCTTGCGGCGGCGTGAAGGACGGTACTTACAAGCTCATCGCCGGCGGCCCCATGATGGGCATGGCCCAGTATACCGCGGATATTCCCGTGGCCAAGGGCACCGGCGCCATCCTCGCTTTCTGCGAGAAGGAGGAGCAGACCGTTGAGCATCCCCAGTGCATCCGCTGCGGTAAGTGCGTTGCCGCCTGCCCGGTGCACCTGGAGCCTCTCTTTATGTATCAGTATGCCGAGAAGGGCATGGTGGATGAGCTGAACGAGGCCCACATCATGGACTGCATGGAGTGCGGCGCCTGCGCTTACGCCTGCCCCGCCCGTATGCACCTGACCCACATGTTCAAGACCGGCAAGCAGCTCGTCAAGAACAAGATGGCTGCTGATCGGGCCGCCGCTGAGGCCAAGAAGGCTGCGGAAGCGAAGAAGGAGGCATAAGAGATGACCGATTACAAGAATTTGAAGCTCATTGCCACTTCCAACCCTCACATCCGCGGCAGTGAGACCACCCGGTCCATCATGCTGGACGTCATCATTGCCATGTGTCCCGCTCTGATCTGGGCCATCATTTACTTCGGTGTGGAGGCTCTGCTCCTCACCGCCGTGTCCGTCATTGGCTGCGTTGTCTTTGAGGGACTGTACCGCAAGCTCATGCACAAGCCTCAGTCCATCGATGACCTCTCTGCTGTGGTCACCGGTATGCTGCTGGCTTTCGTCTGCCCCGCCACCACCCCGCTGTGGATGATCCTCATCGGTGACTTCTTTGCCATCATTGTGGTCAAGCAGCTCTTTGGCGGCATCGGCAAGAACTTCCTGAACCCTGCTCTGGCAGGCCGTGCCGCTCTGCTGGCCAGCTATGCCGGCGCCATGACCACCTGGCTGCCTGCCGGCACCAAGGCCGCCATCGGTGGTGGTATGCCTGTGGACGTGGTTTCCGCCGCGACCCCGCTGGCCTATCTGAAGACCGGCGATCTGGAGGGCCTGAAGCAGATCGCCTCCGTGGGTGACATGTTCCTGGGCAAGGTGGGCGGCTCCATGGGTGAGGTTTCTGCCCTGATGCTGCTCATCGGCGGCCTGTACCTGATCTGGCGCAAGGTCATCAACTGGCAGACTCCCGTGGCCTACATCGCCACCGTGGCTGTTCTGACCGTGCTGTTCCCCAAGGCCGGCGGCGCTGAGTATATGCTTTACAGCATCTTCGGCGGTGGCCTGTTCCTGGGCGCTTTCTTCATGGCTACCGACTATGCCACCTCCCCCGTCACCAAGAAGGGCCAGCTGATCTACGGCATCGGCTGCGGCCTGTTCACCGTGTTCATCCGGTACTTCGGTTCTTACAATGAGGGCGTTTGCTACTCCATCATGGTCATGAACTGCTGCACCGCGTTGATCGACAAGTACACCAAGCCCGTTCGTTTCGGCGTGGTGAAATCCGACAAGAAGGAGGCAGCCGCGAAATGAGCAATGAAGTGAAGACCAAGGAAAAGGTCAATATGGACCCCAAGTACATCATCAAGCTGACTGTGACCCTGCTGCTTACCTGCATGGTCGTGGCTGGCCTGCTGGGCTGGGTCAACAGCATCACCAAGGATAAGATCGCCGCGATCACCTGGGAAAAGACCGTGGCCGCTATGCAGAAGGTCATTGAGGCCGACGATTTCTCCGACGCTATGGAGCTGACCGACGATATGACCGCCGCTGCCACCGCTCAGGGCGGTACTCTGGCAGCCGTCTATCAGGCTCAGTCCGGCGGTCAGCCTGTGGGCTACGCCATCAACGTGGAGGCTTCCGGCTCTCAGGGCACCATCTCCATGATGGTGGGCATTGACATGGACGGTGCTGTCACCGGTGTTTCCATCGTCACCAACTCTGAGACCTCCGGTATCGGCTCCAAGGTCATGAGCAACGAGCCTCTGACCAACGGCACCCGCGTTCTGGATCAGTTTATCGGCAAGTCCGCCGCTGACGGTGTTCTGTCCGTTGGCTCCAACGTGGACGCCATCACCGGCGCTACCGTGTCCACCAAGGGTGTGACCACCGGCGTCAATGCCGCTTTGGCTGCTGCCGGCGTCATCGGTTAAGAGAGGAGGACACTGAAGTATGAATCTTGGTAAACAATTCAAGGACGGTATGCTGACGCAGAACCCCGTTCTGGTTCAGGTGCTGGGCATGTGCTCTACCATGGCCATCACCACCTCTTTCTTCAACGGCATCGGCATGGGTGTGGCGGTTACCATCATCCTGACCCTGTCCAATATCATTATCTCCGCTATGCGGAAGATCATCCCTGATAAGATCCGTATCGCCATGTTCATCGTGGTGATCGCCGGCTTCGTGACCTGCGTGGACCTGTCTATTCAGGCATTCCTGCCGGATCTGGCCAACTCTCTGGGCGTGTTCATCCCCCTGATCGTGGTGAACTGCATCATCCTGGGCCGTGCGGAGGCTTTCTCCTACAAGAACGGCATGGTTGCCTCTTTCTTTGACGGCATCTTCCAGGGCATCGGCTACACCTGGGTTCTGCTGGCCATGTGCATCATCCGTGAGTTCCTGGGCGGCGGCACCTTCGGCGGCGGCGTCCTGGGCGCTGTGAACGAGGCCGGTCAGCATGTGGGCATCCAGATCTTCCCCGCTGATTACGGTATCGGTATGCTGACCCTGCCTGTGGGCGGCTTCCTGGTGCTGGCTGCTCTGATCGCTGCCATGCAGTGGGCTCTGGCTCGTCCCAAGAAGGATAAGGAGGAGAGCAAATAATGGAAATCTTTAAGCTGCTTTCGATCACGCTGGGTGCAATCCTGGCAAACAACTTCATCTTCTCCCAGTTCCTGGGCTGCTGCCCCTTCCTGGGCGTTTCCAAGAAGGTGGATACCGCAGTGGGCATGGGCGTGGCCGTTACCTTCGTTATGGGTCTGGCCTCCGCCGTGTGCTTTGTGGTGAACAAGTACATCCTGATCCCCCTGGATCTGGCTTACATGCAGACCGTGGCATTCATTCTGGTCATCGCTTCTCTGGTGCAGTTCATCGAGATGTTCCTCCAGAAGGCCATGCCCGCTCTGTATACCGCTCTGGGCGTGTATCTGCCCCTGATCACCACCAACTGCGCAGTTCTGGGCGTTGTGCTGCTGAACGTGCAGAACGGCTACAACTTCATTGAGTCTGTGGTCTACGGCATCACCGGCGGTCTGGGCTTCCTGCTGGCCATCGTGCTGTTCGCCAGCATCCGTGAGCGTCTGGTGTTCGCTGACTATCCCAAGTGCTGGGACGGTTTCCCCATCGCGCTGATCACCGCCGGCCTGATGGCTCTGGCCTTTATGGGCTTCTCCGGCCTGAAGGTTTGGTAAGGAGGTAGGAAAGATGGGAAATATTATTGCTGCTATCGCAGTTCTGGGCGCTCTGGGCGCTCTGTTCGGACTGATCCTGTCCGTGGCTTCCAAGATCTTTGAGGTCAAAAAGGATCCCCGCGAGGAGGCTATCCTCAGCCATCTGGCCGGCGCTAACTGCGGCGGCTGCGGCTACCCCGGCTGCGCTGGCTGCGCTGCCGCCATTCTGGCCGGCAACGCTCCTGTCACCGCTTGCGCTCCCGCAGGCCCCGACAATGCTGCCGCCATCGCTGAGATCATGGGCATGGCTGCTCCCACCGGTGAGCGTCAGGTAGCTTTCGTCCGCTGCAACGGCGGCGAGGCTGCTAAGAAGCGCTTTGAGTATGTGGGCGTGCAGGACTGCCTCTCTGCCACCAAGGTTGCCGCCGGTCCTCTGGAGTGCCGCTTCGGCTGCCTGGGCTTCGGCTCCTGTGTGAACGCCTGCCAGTTCGGCGCTATGTCCATCGGCCCCAACGGCACCGCCGTTGTGGACCCTGAGAAGTGCACCAACTGCGGCGCCTGCATGAAGGCCTGCCCCCGCGGCCTGATCACCTCCGTGCCCGCCAGCAAGAAGGTCCACGTAGCCTGCGCCAACCTGGATAAGGGTAAGGCTGCTATGAGCGTCTGCGGCAACTCCTGCATCGGCTGCGGCCTGTGCGAGAAGGAGTGCAAGAAGGACGCCATCCATGTGGTCAACGGCGTGGCCGTCATCGACTATGACAAGTGCGTGGGCTGCAAGCTCTGCACCAAGGTCTGCCCCCGTGACGCCATCCTCCCCAAGGCTACCGCTGAGGAGAAGGAAAAGTATAAGGCCATCAAGAAGGCTCAGGCTGAGAAGGCCGCCGCTGCCAAGAAGGCTGCGGAAGAGGCTGCTCCTCAGGCCTAAGACTCCGTCTACGGATCAAATCCCGGCGCGGTCTGTCTCTGATCAGGACAACAACTGAATCCGGGAAAACCCCGACAGATCATCGCTTTGCGATGTCTGTCGGGGTTTCTTTATAACAAGGTTCCAGTTTGACTTTGTATTCTAAAAGGAGCCAGAGCCTTGTATCTTCGATGGTTTCAGAGGGCATAGAAAGACAAAAGGGAATTAGGATATATAAAAACACGGGCTGAAAGTGTTTACACTTTCAGCCCGTGAACAGTTGGGATTTATCGATTTACCGCTTGCCCGGCGTTTTCGCCGTTAGAGGGGGCGGGGGAACCGCCGTATTCTGTTTGCTCCCGCCGCATGAGCGAGACGCGGACACGGAGCTGCTGGAGCTTGTTCTCCCCCTGAATACCCACCTTTTCGTAAATATCCCGACGGTAGGAGTAGACCGTGCTCATCTTTTTCCCTAATTGCTCCGCCAATACCTGAACGCTGATGCCGTCTACCATGGCGTCGATCACAGTCCGGGCTTCCGGTCCCAACTTCTGATAGGCGGACAAGAACAGTTGATATTCCTCGGGATCGATCTCGCTCTTTCGACGCTGGGCCAGACGCTTGGCGTTGGCCTCTGCCTGCTCCATTTGGCCCCGCAGGTCCTGCCGCTCTGTTTCCAGATCCGTGATGGTCTGTTCATGGACGCGCAGTTTTGCGGAAAGTGGCAGAAGTTCTTCAAAAAAGGGCTGTCCCTCATCACCGCCGATCTCGGTGACATGATCAATGTCTTCCAGAATGGGCCTGAAATAACGCCGCGTGTAAAACAGACAGCAGGCTCCACCGAAAAATACCAGCAATATCAGCAGCCCGCCGATCTCCAACCGGCTCTTCAGCAGGAGGTTAGCGTAATCGCTTTTGGGGATCAGCACCGTGAGAATATGCGGTTCCACGTCCCCGTCGGCGGCCATGAAGGGCCGGGACAGGCCCACGAAGGACAGCTCCGCTCCGGTGTAGGAGGTTAGCCCTTCCTGGAGCGGTTTTTCCGTCAGCAGCTCGTCCGGGACAAAGCAGAAGCCATTTGCAGGATAGGTCAGAAGGCCCTTTGAAATATCCAGCCCCGCCGCACTGTCCGACAGGACGCAGGCCAGTCGGCTGACGCCGGAGGGCTGAGCGTGGTGGGAGGAGAAGTAGGTCTGATTCACCGAAAAGCCGCACAGGCCGTAGGCTGTGCCATCTGCGCCCAGCATCGGGACGGTGAGAAGAATGGCCCGCTCTGAGGTGTTGGGCAGGGTCAGCAGGGGCGTGGTGCAGCAATTCCGCTCAATGGGGGCGGAGGCCGCTTCCAAATACCGGGTGAAACCGGGAAATTCCGACAGGTCAAATTCCTGCGCCCATTTCCGGTGGGGCATCACATCATGCCGCCGTCCGATGTCCGCCATGCCGCGGTAGAGCAGCAGCCCACTTGTGGTGTGGGCGGCGTTGCTCCGCTGGACATACAGGCCGCTGAAGGAGCTGTCAGCACTGACAAGAGAGGTGTTCAGCACCACGAACGCGCCGGAGCAGTCCGCCTGACGGACATACTGGCACAGCGGCTCCAGCATAGCCTCCTCCAGCCGCTCCACAGCGTCCGCGTCCCCATCCAGTTTGGAAAGGTCCGTTGTCTGTTTTTCCAGAATGGCGGTCATGTCCTCGGAGAGATGAAGCCCCATTACGGAGACGTTCCGCCACAGAGATTCCATGTCCGACTGAAAGGCCTCCATTCGGAAGGTCAGCGATTTCGCCAGCTCCTCCCGGGGACTTTTCAGCTGTCCCAGCAGAAGGAGGACGGCGAACAGCGTTACCAGCAGCAGCGCCGCCAGTGCGCCCATGTAGAGGAACAGCCGCCGTCGCATGGAGGGCTTGGCCTGTTTCAGTTTGGAAAAAGAAAACCCGGACATGGGCCGTCCCCCTCTTTCAGCATGACAGTGTTCTCAATGGATAGCACACAGCAGTGCCCAGGTTTCCTCTGCCAATGTGTCAATGCTTTCACCGGCAGCAGCACGGGCGGGAAGCTCCTGCTGCATTTGCCGCAGGCCATCATAAAGTTGACTGACCTTGCCGTAGTAGCCCTCAAAGCGAGGCTCGGATAAGGGAGTGTAGTTTTCCTGCATGATTTTCAGGGCTGCGTAAAGCTGACGGTAGCTTTCAGTCGGTTCCGGGAACTTATCATAATTTTCGATGGCGTCAAAGGCACCGTTCCGTACCGGCATATAACCGGTCTGGGCCACGAAGTCCAGGTTTCGTCCGTTTTCTGTCAGCCAGCGGACGAACAGCGCGGCGGCCTCCGCCTTCTGGTCGGTGGTTTTGTAGGCGCAAAGGCCCACGCCTGCCTGCGTCATCAGAGCGTCTGCACCTGCCGTTTTCGGCATAGGCAGTACATGGAGATCCATGGGCTCCTGCGTGCCGTCCCGGTAGGTAACGGTATCGTTATAGTAGAGGATCGCCGCGGAGGAGCCGAGGCCGGAGAGAACATCGCCTGTCATGACCTGCGTGTTGGAATAGAGATCGGAGACCACCACATGGCCCTGAGCCAGAGAGCGGGCGAACTGCATCCAGCTCTCCTTGAATACGGCATTATTGGTATCATACCAGCCGTTTTCTGTATAAAAATCACCGCTGCCGTGCTCCAATGCGTTCAATTCTACAGAACGGATGGGATAGTCCAGTGCGCAGAAGGCCTCGCCGCCGGACCAGTCATAGAACTCTCCGGCAGCATCGTAAAAGCCCTCCCATGTGGAAAGGTCTGCGTAACTGACGCCGGTGGCCTGAGAAAAGCGGGCGAAGCCGCTGCCGTTGCACATCAAAAGCTGGGTGGATTTGGAAATAGGGAAGAGCAGCAGGGTTCCGTCCTCCGTCATGCCGTCGGCCAGAAAGCCGGGGACAAAGTTGGAGAGCTCCTCCGCCGTAAACCAAGCGTTCCAATCTACCAGATTGTCCGAACCCAGCGCCGTGGCGTCGCTGATGTGGCAGGTGAACAGATCGGGCATTTCCGGTGCGTCTCTGCCGCCCTTCTGGGCTTCCTTGAGGAAGCCGCCGATCTTGGAGGCACTGCTGAGATTGGTCACCTGTACCCGGACGCCCTTCTCCTGCCCCACGGTACGGTTGAATTCCTGCACCAGCAGATCCATAGGCGAGCCGGACTGCTCGCCGTAAACGTGCCAGAAGTTCAGCGTCACCGGGTCGCTCTCCCGGAGCAGGGACTTCTCTCCGCAGCCGGAGAGGGTAAACACAAGGGCGGATACCAGCAGCAGGGAAAACAGACGCTTTTTCATGGGAAACCCTCCAAAATCGAGAAGCTGTTCATAAATCAGCGGTATTTTTGAAGCTTTTCGGTAAAATTTAGCCTTCAGGACCCTAATTCGGAGAAATTAGGGTTAACAAAATAAGAGATCCATGCTATACAAAAAGTGAGATAAATTTGTCAAAGCGGGGCGGCAGCCGCTGCCCGGCTTCAAATTCATACACTTTATTGTAGCACACCCCACGGCGTTTTGAAGTGTACCCCATGTCAAGGACAATTTTGAATTTTAGGGGTTAAAAATGACCC
>OIXG01001319.1_pt1 | contig 24257 bp, 9 predicted proteins | sample 1587731 | NCBI WGS metagenome assembly OIXG01 (sample SAMEA3888908, study PRJEB22519) | human gut metagenome | biome: human gut; feature: human-associated habitat; material: faeces | place: Denmark | collected 2010
GCCCTTTCGGTCGGCAACGTTTTCCTGGGAGAAGGGGTCGAAGATATGCTCCAAAAACGCCTCGCTCATGCCCACGCCGGTATCGCGCACCACAAATTCATAGGCGACGGTTTCCTCCGTCCGCGCGGTTTCGCGCGCGCTCAAAAAGATTTCGCCGCCGACTTTGTTGTATTTCACCGCGTTGCCGAGCAGGTTTTGCAGCACCTGCCGCACGTGCAGCGGGCTGCCGATCACGCGGTCGCTTCTGTCGCAGCGGATATCCCGGCGCAGGGTGAGCGTCTTTTCCGCCGTCTGCGCCTCGACCATGGCGGCGCTTTCCTCCACCAGATCGCGCACGCAGAACGTCTTCGCTTCGAGCTGCACCTTGCCGCTCTCCAGCTTGGCACCGCAGCCCTTGCAGCAGGTGTCGCCGGTGTAGCCTTCCTCGGTGTAGGTTGCGTCTTTCGCGTCACGAATCTCCGTGCCGCCCACATGGTTGGTCGGGTCAGTTTTCGGGGTAACATCCGCCTCAGTCAGCTCTTCTGTCGCGTTTTCATCTGCAAACAGCTTGCTGCATCCGGAGCAGGTGTAATACGCCCTGTGACCCATGTCGACGCAGGTCGCTTCCACAGCCGGAACCAGCGTCGTGGTGTGATGAATGTGGCCGGTCGCGGGCGCGATGATATAACCGCACACTGTGCAGATCTGCGGATCTATTTCCGTTGCCGCAGCGCCAGGCGTATGGGGCTCTACGTCGTTCTTCTCGTCGCAGCCGGAGCACGCATGCCAGTGATGGGTTTCATTCTTGCTCCATTCGTTGGACCAGCTGTGCTCGTGCGAAGAAGAAGCTTCTGCGGAAATGCAGATATTGCCTGTTACCTGCTCAATCACAATCGTGCCGGTTTCCTTGGAGTAAGTGTACTCACCCTCACCGAGGGTCTTGCCGTCCATGACGATCACTATTGTATCGGGCAGCTCAAATCCTTCTTCTGCCGTCAGGGTATATTCCAGCTTATCACCGATCCCGACCATCGTCTTGTCTCCGCTGAGATGCTTCAGATCAGCAGCAATGACCGCCTGTGTGTCGTCCACGCCAAATATGAGGGAATGCAGGTTCATCACTGGTTTCGTGGCGCCATGGAATTTCAGGTAGACATCATGCACACCTGTGATACCTTTCTGCTTCAAATCAGCAGTCAGTTCTCTAAACGTATTCCACTCATCTCCGGTTCCCTCAATGCGAACAAATTCAGCAATGGGTTCACTGTTCAAATTATCCAGATGAACGGTAACCTTAGAATTTTCTACATCTGCATCATTGTTCTTCTCCGCATAGGTCAGAATTATGGTACTGAAGCTGCCTTTCGGAATGTCGAAATCCACGCAGCGGTAGCCCACATAGCTTCCAGGCGTCAAACCACCCAGATTGGAAACCGTACCTTCCACTTCACCGGTCGCGTTTTTTGTCGACTCGTACTTGACGCCTGCAGATGCAATCTCAGCGCTTACCGCCTCGATTTTTTCTGCTGCCGGCTTCAGGCGAACCAGAGAAGAGACAGCATTGTTCAGCGCCGAAATTGCTGCGCCAATTTCTTCATGTGTCGCGGCTTCCTTCTCATGCACGATCTTTGCCGACTTCAATACGGTCTGCAGTGCATTCCAGGATTCCGGCGCATAGTTTGCCTGTGTAAGCCCCTCCACCTCCTGAATTGCAGCAAGGAGCGCCTCCTTGGTGGCTCCGGCAAATTCGCCGCCCAGCAGCTCCAGTTCCGCAAGGTAAATCTCCTGGCCTGCATTCTCAAACTCGATCTTATAATAGGAATAGCCAGCCTGATCCTCTTCAGAAATTGCGAAGGGTCGAGTGTACTTATCACCGCCATCGGTAGGATTGATGTTCCAAACAAAGCTCTGGTTGCTTCTGGCATCCAACTCGGTCCAATTTTCACCATTCATGGATCCGTAGAACTTCCATGCCTTGGGCGAGTGCGCCGCATCCCAGCTGGTCAGCGTATACATGCTGATTTGGATTGGGCTTGAAAAATGATATATCAGATATCCGTTTTCCTTGCCATCCCAGCTTGCATAGCCGTTGGCGTCATGAGCCTTATTGTTAAACAGCTTTTCCGTGTTTATGGCATTGGTTGCAATGGTATCCTCATTTCCGCCGCCTCCTACCGTGGAAACCTCTGTCTTGGTATGGTCAACCAGCAGTTGCGGTCTTCCCGTGCCCTCCGTGATGGAAGGCGGCATATCCGCGCCCTTCATGCCCCAGGTTTTGGACGGCGTAGTGCCCATGGTGAACTCCAGGGTAACAGTCTCGCGCTGCAGCACCTCGGGCATGAGGTAGGTAGCAGTCTGCTCTACACCGTTGACGGACAGGCTCTGGACGTACTTGTTTTCTCTGCTGACACCCGGCGCCGAAATTGTAATGGTGTGACCGTCGTCCCGGTGGATCGTCACCTTTTCAAACAGTGGGGTGCCAATGGCTGTAACGCCATTGCCGTTGGTCAGCGGATACAGACCCATAGAGGAAAGGACATACCAGGCGCTCAATTCGCCATTGTCGTCATCGCCCAAATAGCCTTGCCCAACTTCTTCGCCCACAAACAAGCGATCCAGCGTATCCCGGACAAACTCTGCAGTTCTCCACGGACGGTCTGTATAGAGATACATATAAGGAATGTGATGCGCAGGCTGGTTGGTCATATGGATCTGCCCCTGTTTCGCATCACGGCCTTCCCAGTTTTCCTTATGGCCGGTCCAGGAGCCAGGATTGGCTGTGCCAACCGCCGAGTAAGCTTCATCCAGCTTATCACCCAAAGCCATTCGCCCATCCTTGTCTCTGGCCATTCCGTACAAATTGGCTAATCCCTGACCATCATAGGGCGGGAATGCATAGTTATAGGCATTGTCTTCACAATAGCCGTAACCCTGTGCCGTAGGATCGAACTGCTCGTCCGTCTGCAGCCACGTCCCATCGGACTTCTTGGCACGGAACCAACCGCCCATGCTCTCATTGAACAGATGGACATAATTGGTGGCTCTTGCAGTAAAATAGAGGTATTCATCGTTGTACTTCTGCCAGGCCTCGCTGCCAAGTTCTGCTTTATCCCGCAGATACTTCGCCATCGACGCAATGGCAAAGTCCGTTCCGCTGCCTTCCATGGACCAGGAGAAATTGAATTCGCTTCCCCCCCAGCCGCCAGTCACCCCGTCCTGAGGAACATATCCGCGAAACACCATGCCGTCCATGTGCGCACGGCCAGAGTAGGAGTTTTTCCCGTTATTGACAGAATACACCGATCCGTTCCGCAGCGCCGATGCATAAGCCGCCTCGACATCAAACGTAACGCCTCTGTTCAACGCGTCTGCGAAGATATTGTCGGAGTTGGTGCCCACCATACAATCGGTGCCCGCAGGCGCGATCCATCTGGGGATCCAGCCCTGCTCTCTGTAGTGCTGGATCAGTCCATCTAGCAGCTGAGTTGCTTTTTCTGGTGCAACGATGGAGTAGAGCGGCCAAGCGGTCCGGAAGGTATCCCAAAAACCATTGTTATATACAAATTGACCGTCTACCACTTTTCCGGTGTAGGGGGAATAATGCTGCCAATGCGGCTGATCATTGGTGCCTGTATTCTCAGCCAGGCTTGTGGGATAGACAAATGCCCGGTAGAGATTCGAATAGAAGGTGACTCTTTCGTGGTAGCTACCACCCTCAACTTCAATGCTTCTCAGCGTATCGTTCCAGATCTTCAACGCCTTGGCCTGCACTTTGTCAAAGCCTTCATCTCCAGCAATTTCCATGGACAGTGCATGCTGTGCCTGTGCTTTGGAGATAAAGGAGGTAGCTACCTTCATTTCGATAACAGTTTCTTTGTTTTCGTTGGGCGCAAACTGGAACATTCCCATAGAGCCTTCACCGGCGGAGTGCCAAGCAACAGGTGTTTGAGAAAACTGCCCCACGATGTGCATGGTGGTTTGTCCGTTTGCCTTCTTTTCCGAGGTCGTATAGAACTCAGTCTTGTCCGCGTTAAATTCGATGATAGATCTGCTCCGCTCATTCACAGGGTCAAACATAATGTTGCACGTCGCAGAGCCGGCCGGAAATGTAAAACGCAGCACTGCCGCATGCTCAGTAGGTGTGACCTCCACCTTGACATTGGGGGCTGCGGCATCATCCGCATTGAGGGTCACGCCGTAATAATACGGCTTGGCGATCTCATTTTCATGACTGAAAACAGAGCCTCTATTTCGGATGGCATTACCTACCGTACTGTAGTCTCTTGTGGTAGAATCAGCAGAGAAATAGTAGGTTCCGCTCTCCCCGATCCAGTTGCTGGCTACGTGAGAGATCTTGATGCCCTTAAACCGGGCTTCCGCTCCGCTGTAGGCATAGGGCGTATTGTCTGTACTGCCGTCCGTCGTGGGCACCCAATAGTTGAAGCCGAAAGGCGTTGCCACAATGGGCACATTCAGGCCTCGGGCGGGAGCATTGCCCGTAGAGTACGTACCCCGCAGAATATTCACATAATCGGCCAGATTTTTGACCTGCGGATCTGCCTGCTCAAAAATCTCCACATCATCGAAATAGACGGAGATATCCTTGCCAGGCGTGGCATCATTTTTTTCAAAACCAGCCAGCACTTTTGTGATCCTTTTACCAAGCAGATTCGAATCTGTGCTCAGTTTCGTGCTGATCTGCAGCCAGTTGTTCGTCGCCATTACGCGTGCTTCTCCTTGGGCCGCAGGAGACACTACATTGCCATACTGATCAATGGCTTCGTAGTCAGAAAGGCAAGTGCCATCGTCAAATTCCAAGTCGATCGCCGAATACATACTGGTGTATTCAAAGTCGTATGCATAGTTCGGATCATTTGCACTCAAATTGTAATCTGTCCCTATATCAGGAAACACCAGGTAGGACAGTCTGGTATTTTTACCAACAGGAATATCAAGGCCATCATACAAAACCACATAATTTTTCGCAGCTTTTGCCGTTGTGGTTCCTTCCATATGCAGGCAGGACACACCAGACCAGGCGCCTGATCTGGCAGCCCAGTTGTAGCTCGGTCCTTCCGACAGCGAGGTATACAAGTAGTTCACTTCTTCGCCGGAGCCCGTTGTCTTAACCTCTTTGCCCAGACCAAACCCACTGAATTGGATCACATTGGGATTCGTTGTTGGCGTATTGCCGCATTTCTCAATTACCAGCTTGAACGTAGTATATGACTGGCTATTAGAGAAAGAATACATCTTCGTCTCATTGTTCTGCTGCCATGTAACGCCTTCATGGGAATCCAAAAGGCTCCATTCTCCAGCTTCGTCATTTGTGCCATACAGTTTCCATGCTGACAGCACACGCTCCGGATACTGCATATCGTCCCCGGCGCCTGTCAAATAGTAGGCCTGAGGCTGAATTCCTTCGCTGAATCGGAATGTAATTTCCAGCGGCAGTCCAGGCTGATTCACCGCGCAAAGCTTTGTGGCAATACGTCCGTCGATCAACGCTTTTTCTGTCTCGCCCGCGCTGCCATAGGTTAATTCTTTATTAACACTGACCGGATTATCGGACGAATAATTGGTAAATTCCCCCACGAAGGAATCGACCCGGGGTTCAACTGCACATACGCCCTGCGCTGCAACATGATCAAATTTCACCTGCGCCGCATCCGTCTTTTCAAAGTGAGCTGAAAAACGGACAGTTTTTTCTGCATTGCTGCCCGAGAAAGTTCCCGCTACCGGTCCATGACCTTGCACAGACACTCCAGAGCACATTCCCAAAGCTAATATCAAACTCAAAGCGCCGCTAATCAGACGCTTACATTTCTCTGTTACTGACATTCCGATACCTCCTTTTCACCGCTGTTACCCCAAAATTCTTGCTCTTTCATTGAATTAAAATCTATTCTTAACCAACAGTCTCAGCTGTCACAACCGTGACACCGGTGCCGGCGACAGCACCGTCAGCTGTGCCGCCCTGCAGCGCGGCAACTGCGGCTTTGATACCTTTGCAGCCCATCACGTCCGAGTTCTGGAGCATCGTCGCGTACAGGCAGCTTTGTTGATCTCACCGCGCTTCATAACAGCGCTCCTTTCCACTTTATTTCTATATTCAGGCTCCGCCAGACGGTCCTATTCTGCGCCGTGCGGAGACCGTACTGTCGTTATCAAAAGTTCCGGAGAACAGACCCGTTTTTTCTTGGCCCCGGACGGAAGATCCATCCGGGGCCGGATCATTACTGCTTAGGGAAGATCAATAGAAACTCTTGCAGCGGCTTCGAACATTCTGAGGAGAATGGCCGCAGCCTCGCTGCGCTTGATGGTGCTCGCGGAATGGAACGTGCCCTTCGCGTCGGAACCCGTCAGGATGCCCGCGCGATAGAACTCGTAGATCTCTGCCGCGAACTTGTCGGTCGTCTTCACGTCGGGAATTGCGTTATCCGCCACAGTGTTGATGGCCTTGTAGGCATCCTCTGCGCCGTGGAAGATGTGGACAAATTCGCCGCGCGTGACCGGCGCGTTCATCTGCGCCTTGGTGTAGTTCGCATAATCCTTTTCGATGATGCCGTTCACAACTGCGTAGTTGACGTAGCTGTCATACCAGTTCGCGCCGCTGTTCTTCAGGCTGACCTCGCCGGTGCGGTCGAGCTGGTGCAGAGCCGCTGCCAGCTTGATGGTCTGCGCAACCGTCAGCGTCGCGTTCGGCTTGAACTCGTTCGCCGTCACGCCGTCGATCAGGTTGTTCTCCCAAGCGGCCTTGACGCTCGAATAGTACCAGCTGTCAGACGGAACGTCCGCGAACGGGAACTTGCTCACGTTGCTGCCAGCGTTCGGGTTGAACGGGAGCTGCGCAGGTTTGCTCGGCGTGACCGGAATGACCGGCGTCGGGGGAGCGATCTGCGTCAGACCATTGGCCGCATTGTTCAGCGCTGCCAGCGCGTTGGCAACCTGTTCTGCCGTCACATTGTCATCTGCCAGGACACTCTTTGCATGGATCAGTGCGTTTGTAAAGATAGTCCAGGATTCCTGCGTATAGCCGTGGTTGGGGAGATTCTCCAGTTCGTTGTAACGGCGTTGCAGCTCAGACTTGTCAACCGGCTGCGGCTGGCCATGCTCCGGGATCTCCTCGGTCTTCGTCGCACCGCAGACGCAGGTGAAGGTCTTCTGACCCTTTTCGGTTTCGGTCGCGGGCTTAGTGACAGTGCCTTTGTCCCATACGTGCTCGGCATAGCCGTCTTTGTCCGCATTGTCGGTCACAGTGCAGTCCTCTGCGGTGCATTCATGCCAATGATGCGTTTCATTATACGTCCATTCCGAAGACCAGATATGCTGATGCGAAGAAGATTCTGTGAAGCGGAACCAATCGATGTTTGCAACATAGGTCTTGCCGGTGTTGTTTTCGAAGTAGAGATAGACATCGTGCATACCCTTGGTGATCTCGGTCAGCTCACCGCTAAGTTCCACATAGTTGCTCCAGTTGCTTCCGGTCGCCGGGCAAGTCAATGTCGCGATCTCCTTGCCGTCCAGGCTGCCAAGGCGGATATGAATCTGGCCGCCGCCGGCATCTCTCTGCTGCGCAGCGTAGAAGAACGTTACTTTTTCCGCACCGTTCCCGGAGAAATAGACATTGGAATATTTGACCCAAGTGCCGCTTGCAACGCCGCCAATGTTTTTGCCGTCGTTGACAATTCTGCTGTCATGTGCATCTGTTTCAAACTTTATAAATTCCTCAGCTTCGATCTTCTCGTACGCATTACGGAACTTCGCCTGCGCAAGTTTGATGTTCAGGTCAAGCGCATCGTTTGCGTGATTGAAATCTACGATCGTCGCATTCGGATCATTCAAAGCCGTCTGCGCATTCTGGATTGCCTGATTGAGATCGTCCTTATGTGCAGCGTCATCTGTCAATCCTTCATAAACCTGCCGTGCTTCTTCGATTTTAGCCACCAGATCCTGGTAGGACTGAATATCATTGGATGCCTGCTCGAGCTGCGATTTTGCATCTTTCAGCGCATCCATCGTGGAATTGTAGTTCTTCGTCACTTCCTCCGCGTTGGAAATGGCGCTCCTCACAGAAGTTTGAACCGCGTACGGCATGTTTGATGTGTCAACCTTCTTGATCGCATCAAGCTTTGTCCAAAGATCCTTCATCCCTTCGATCTCGCTCATGGCGTTTATCAGCTTACGGCAGGCCTCCTCGATCTCGTCGTCCGTCTTGTCTTCCTTGTCCGCAACCGTTTGTGCCTCGCCAATGGCTGCGCTCATCAACGTCTCAAGCGGTGCGTAGCCGCCAACCCTGAGAGCCTCCTTTGCTTTTATCGCTTCCGCGATCATTCCATCGAGAGCATCGGCGTTCAGCGCGGGCATTTCGGTGCTCATCAGTTCCAGCTCGCCCAACTGAATCTCGCTGTCGCTCTTGATATCCAGACGCACATAACGATATTGCACATAATCCGCGGCATTCGTCTTGAACGGCTTCGTATAGAGGCTCCATTCAAATGTCACATTTTCACGCTTGTCCGCTTCCGTCCAGGTCGAGCCGTCATTGGAAAGATAAAGCGTGAAGTTCTTCGGCGCGCTATCCTTGCCGCCGCTCGCAGAGGTCAGTGTATAGAGGCTGACAGCCTGCGGCTTTGCAAATGTGTAATAAAGCGAAATGATCCCATCCGTAGGCTTCAACGTTGCACTGGTCTTAGAATTGTTATCGAGCAGATTTTTGAGGTTCTCACCATCAGCACAATAAATGGAATCGCCGGAACTTAGCGTGGTCGGAACTTCTTCTGCAACCACAGCCGCACTGTTTGTGCGGTCCCGCAGCGGATCGGGGGTCTCGTCGCCTTTCGTCAAAGAATCGGGAACATCATTCTCACCCATACCCCAGGCGCCGGGCGTCGCCTGCATGTCAAAATGGAGCACAACATTTTGCGTCTTGAGCTGGTCGGTCAGATCCGTCTGCTTGATGGACGTCTTGCTGTAGGGTGTGCCATTGATGGTAAGACCGCCAACATAAATATTTGTGCTGCTGTTATTCGGCGCCTCGATGATCAGATCGTGGCCGTTTTCATGATGGAGGGTAATCTTCTTGAACAGTGGCGAGCCGAAGACCAGTTCACCGTTGCCCATATTCAACGGATAGAAGCCCATGGCACTGAAGATAAACCATGCAGACATTTCACCGTTATCCTCATCACCGATGTATCCCTGGCCGATGCGGCTGCCAACATAGCACTGCCGCAGTACCTGCCGAACTTTCTCCTGCGTACGGTCAGGCCGACCGGCATAGAGATACATATATGGAATATGATGGGAAGGCTGGTTGCTGTGGCCATATTCGCCCATCTTGACTTCCTGCGCTTCCCTGCGCTCATGGATGCCCTGATTTGCGCCTACAGTGTCCGTTTCCAATGTCGTCTCAAACAACTGATCCAGCTTTTCAGCCAGTGCAGCACGGCCGCCGTAGAGGTTTGCCAGGCCCTGACCATCCTGCGGTACACTGCACGCCATATTCAGAGCCGTAGTTTCCGTGTAATCATCATGGAACGCAAACGGATCCACTTTGGATCTGGTCCAGGAGCCATCCGCATTCTTGGCCGCAAGCCATTTGTTTTCAACTCCGTCTCCGTCGCGGAAGAGGTTGACATAGTTTGTGGCACGGCTCTTATAATAGGTATATGCATCCATGTCGCCTAATTCTTTCGCCATGTTTGCAATACCGGCATCATTGATGTAGCCTTCAATGGACCATGAGAATTTCTGGCTGCCACCCGGCGTATAGCCAAGAAACAGGCCCTTATCAATGCCGTCACGACCGCCGGAGGCCCCCTTGAAATCCGACATGGAGGCATTCTTCAGTGCAGACTGATATGCAAGTTGCCACTGCTCGTTTGTCAGCGTTGCGCCGCGCAGCATGGCATCGGCAAAGATAACATCCGAGCTTGTACCGACCATGGAGTTCGTACCGGCCGGAGCAATCCAGCGCGGCATCCAGCCGCTGTCCTCGAAGTGATGAATCAGGCCCAGCAGCAACTCATTGTTCTGCTTCGGTGTGAACAGCGAATATGCTGCCCATGTCGTACGATAGGTATCCCAGAACCCGTTGTTATAATAAAGCTTGCCGTTCGTCACCTTCTTGGTATACGGGCTCATGTACTGCCAGCCGCCTTCGCTGCCGTTGCCGGTTTGTTCGCCCATATTATTGGGATAGAGATACAAGCGATAGAGGCAGGAGTAGAACGTAATCAGCTGTTCTTCCGACGCACCTTCAATTTCAAACTGGCTCAGCTTGTCATTCCACAGCTTCTTTGCGGCAGCCTTGACAGCGTCAAAATCTCCGCGCAACTCCTGTTCAAGGTTTTTCTTTGCCTGCTCAGCACTGATAAAGGAAGTTGCCGCGCGCATCACGACCGTCTGCTGACCTTGTCCAAAGACTGCGCGGGTGCCATTGACTGTGAACGCCTGATCAAAGGTGCCGTAAATGTACATCTTCGGCATCTGGTTGCTGTCCGCATTTTTGTAACCGCTGAAGGACTTCGTAGCTGTATCAAATGCGAGGCCGGACACATCGCTGATATTGATGTACGGCGTCTGTGCGTTTTCCGGATAAGTGATGCGCGTGATCATGCCGTGATCGGTAGGAGACAGTTCCGTCCGGACACCGCTTGCAGGATTCGACGCGCTCTGATTAAACTGTACGCTGAAATAGTAGGGCTTTGCCGTTACATTTTCCTGATCATAGATGGCGCGGCCATTTGCGGAGGTATTCACGCCGGGCATAAATCTCCACACAGACCGGTCTCCGACCCAGATCGACGGCTCATGACTGCAGCGGAAACCTTTGATAAAACCGGCATTATAGTCGAACATAGTATTGCCGGTGTCGTTTTCCGGCGCCCAGAAGTTGAAACCATGCGGCACTGCGACCATAGGCCCGGTGAGGCCTCTGGAGAAAAACGCACCGCCAAAGTTGTTTGTTCCGCGAAGAATGTAGGCATAGTCTACGAGAGACTCCTTGCTATAGTTCAGGGGGGCGACATTTTCAATCCGAATCGAATTCAGCGTTCCCTTGAAATCGCCGCCATCCGCTTTCAAGTCCGCGCTGTTTGCGTAGCCGATGTCGATTTCTTCGATCGTCTTGCCCGTCAGCGCGCCCAACTGGATCAGGATCTGGTTTTCCTGCGCATACAGCATGGCCTTGCCTTCGCCCTGGCTGTTCGGATCGGCGCGAACGCCATTCTCATCTTCCAGCTCTGTAGAACTCAGATAGGTTCCATCCGTGAATTTCAGATCTACTGCAAGATGCATGGAATAGAAATCGTAGTCATACTTATTGTTCGGCAGCGGCTGCTGCGGCGTAATATTATAAACCAGCCGCGTATTCTCCGTCACCGGAATGTTCAGACCTGTGTACAGGACGTTGTACACCTGCGCGCTTTGATTGCCTTCATGATGACCACTGATGACCAGCTTGTCGTTTTCCAGCGTTGTCGTCATAGATGCATGTTGCGTGCGCGCTGCGTCCGTAGTTCCGGCAAAGCTGCCGTCCACAAGGCTCCTTGTTAAGCCGAAGCCGCTGAACTGGATCGTTCCCGGCGTAGAGTTGAACTTCGTGATCTTCAGCTTGTAATGCTGATAGCCGGAACCTTCCGGAAGCTGGAAAACACGCATCTCATAGTTTTTCCATCCGGTCTGGTTGCTCTGCTTATCCAAAGGCGTCCACTCACCAGCCTGATTGTTCGTGCCATAAAGCTCCCAACTGTTCAGGGTGCGGCCAGGGTTTCCCTCGTCATCATTTGCACCGCTGATATAATAGTTGGAAGCCGTTGTCGGCGCATTATAATGGAATGTGAACTCTAGAGGTACCGTAACGCCGCCGGTTGCACAAAGCTTCGTGCTTGTACTTCCGTCGATCAGTGCGCTGACGTCCTCGGCAGAGTTGCCATATTTGAGCGTGGCACTCACCTCGACAGGAACATCCGCAAAATTTGAGAATTCTTCCTGCGTTTTGAATCGTGTCGAAAACAAGACCTTGTCTTCTTCGCCTGAAGCGGCTTTCTCCGCCGCCAAAACAGTGATCCCAGAGAAAAGGCTCAGCATCATCGCCATGCATAACAAGCAGCTGATCCATCTGGACGCCGTTTTATTTCGTTTCATGTGCAAATCCTCCCAAAACCAAAGATATGATTTGAGCATAAACGTGTTTCAGAAAATACGGCAAGTAAAATCCTTGCCGTATTTTCTGACTTTCAGTTGGCAGTTGGTGCTTACTTCGTCACAACTGTAACACCGGTGTCGGTGACAGCGCCGTCAGCCGTGCCGCCCTGCAGCGCAGCAACCGCAGCCTTGACACCTTCGTAGCCCATCACGTCGGGGTTCTGAACCATCGTCGCATACAGGCAGCCTTCGTTGATCAGTTCCAGAACGTTGTCGGAGCTGTCGAAGCCAACGCCGACCACATCCGCGCCGCTCTCCTTGATCGCGTTGCCAACGCCGACCGTGGAGCCTTCGTTGCAGCCGAACACGCCAACACAGCCGTCAGCGATGAAAGCGGAGGCCGCGTCCTTCGAACGGGCCGCGTCGCCGTCGCAGTACTGGGACTCCTGAAGCTCAAACTTGGTACCCTCGAAAGCGGAGCGGAAGCCGTCGTCACGGGCCACGGTGGAAGCCGTCGCAGCATTGACGCTGACAATGCCGATCTTGCCTTCCGTGATGCCCTTCGCAGCCAGCTGGTCGATCATGGTCTGGCCGGCAGTCTTACCGGCTGCGGTGTTATCGGTGCTGAACGTCGCAACAGACGGCGTAAAGTTTGCCGGGGAATCGACGTAGACGATCTGCACGCCAGCCGCGGAGGCTTCCTTCAGCGCATCGTTGACCGCCTCGGGGCCGTTGGCCGCCAGAAGGATCGCGTTCGCGCCGTTGGCGACGGCGTTGTTGATCATCTCGATCTGCTTCGCATCGTCCTTCACGTCGGGCGCGGTCCACTGGTACTCCACGTTCCCGAGCTCTTCTGCCGCCTTCTTGCAGCCGGCGTCGATGTTGGTCCAATACTGGTCCATCTGGTCCATCGTGATCAGGAAGATCTTGTAGCTTTCGCTGCTCGCCGTATCCGCGGTGTCGTCCGCGGTGTCATCCACAGTCTCGCCGGCCGTGCTGGTCGTTTCGCCGCTTGTCTTCGTCTCGTCTGCCGGCGCTGCCTTCTGTGCACACGCCGCCATCGCCGCGATCATCGCGATCGCCAGCAAAATCGCTAATACTTTTTTCATTTCTGTTCCTCCATTGTTTTTTCATTTATGATAAAGCGCAAAGCTTAATCACTGACCTTGGTGTTTCTGCGACCGGTACGAATGACGACATCCATCAGAACAGACAGCACAACAATAATGCCGATAATGATGTTGCGGATCGCGACCGGTGCGCCGGCAAACTGAAGGCCGTTCTGAAGTGTGCCCCAGATGGCCGCGCCAACCACAGTGCCAAGCAGGATGCCCTGACCGCCGAGCGTGGAAACGCCGCCGATGACAGAAGCCGCAACGGCATACATTTCATAGGAGTTGCCGGCATCCATCGTGCCCTGGCCAACGGTTGCGCAGGTGATGATACCAACAACAAACGAGCAGAATGCGCTGACAACATACGCAATTACCGTTGTGCTGACAACATTGACGCCAGACAGCCGCGCCGCATCAATGTTGGAGCCGGTGGCGTAGATGTACCGGCCGGTGCGGGTTTTGCTGAGCAGGAAGTTGAAGACGATCCAGAGGATGATGGCGATCCAGATGCCGTTATACAGTCCAAGAGTTTTGCCATAGTAGAACACGTTTTTGAACGTCTGGGCCGCCTCGGGATAGAACTTCATGATAGAGTCTGTGTTGTAGTTGCCGTTTACGAGCTGGGCAATGCCGCGCGCAACGGTCATTGTGCCAAGAGTCGCGATAAACGGCGGGAGCTTGAATTTTGCGACAAGCAAACCATTGAGCACGCCGATCAGCAGACAGCAGAGCAGGGTCACCAGCAGAGCCGGGATCGGGCTCATGATTCCCTTTGACATCAGGGTCGCCGCAACCATCGTGCTCATGCCAACAACAGAGCCAATGGACAGGTCAATATTGCCGGTAATAAGGACATAGGACTGTGCAATACCGATAATCAGGATCGGAGCGATCTGGCGGAGCAGATTGGTCCGGTTCGTCGGTGACCAGAAATTCGGATTTATCAGTGCAAACGCGACCAACAGCACGATCAGGCCGATGGTTACGGTGACGACCTGGCCCATGCCGCGCATGGAAAGCAGCCGCTTCAACGGATTTTTCTTTTTTGTCTGATTCATGATCATCTCTCCAAACTATATTTTATTGGGCCAGTTTGTTTTCAAACTGAGTGGCATAATGCATAATTTTTTCCTGTGTGGCTTCATGGATATCCATTTCGCCGGTGATGCGGCCATCGCACATGACGATGATACGGTCGCTCATACCGAGGATCTCCGGCATTTCAGAAGAAACGAAGATGACCGCGATCCCTTCCTTTTTCAGGCGGTTCATGATGTTGTAAATTTCAACCTTTGCGGCAACATCGATACCGCGCGTCGGTTCGTCGAAGATGACCACACGGGAATTGCGGGCCAGCCATTTGCTCACAACGACCTTCTGCTGGTTGCCGCCGGACAGGCTCGCCGCATCGACCTCGGCATTCGGCATTTTGATCTGGAAGTCCTTGGTGGCCACCTCCACCATTTGTGCCTCTTTTAAGCTGCGGACGACGCCCAGCGCTCCCGGTGCCAGCAGGTCCAGATTCGGCAGTGCAATGTTGTCACGCACAGAGAGCTTTGTGCAAAGTCCATCTTTCTTTCGGTCTTCCGGCGCCAGAACCACGCCTGCGCGGATGGCATCGTGCGGTCCATGGATCTTTACGGTCTTTCCATCCACCAGAATCTCGCCGCTTTCCTTCGGATCCGCGCCGAAAATCGCACGTGTCGTTTCTGTACGGCCTGCACCCATCAGTCCCGCGATCCCGACGATCTCACCCGCATGGGCTTTGAAGCTGACATCGCGTACCATGCGCCCCGCATTCAGATTGCGAACTTCAAAAATGGTCTCGCCAACCGTTGTCTGGATACGCGGGAACTTTTCTTTGATGTCGCGGCCCACCATATAGGAAATGATCGTATCCAACGTCGTGTCCTTAAAGTTCATGCTCGTGATATACTGTCCATCGCGCATAATGGTCACACGATCGACAATATGCTGCAATTCTTCCAGACGATGAGAAATATAGACGATGCCGCAGCCCTCGTCGCGGAGCTGGCGGATGATACGGAAAAGCTCGTTGATCTCCTTCGCAGTCAACGCGGAAGTCGGTTCGTCCATGATAAGCACTCTCGCCTTATGCAGCAGTGCTTTCGCGATCTCGATCATTTGCTGTTTCGACACAGAAAGCGATCCAACCAGTGTTTCAGGCTCGATTTCGAGACTCAGCCTCTTCAGAATTGCTCTTGCCTCATCGTTCATCTGTTTCCGCTGGACCACGCCGCCTTTGACAATTTCCTGACCCAGGAAGATGTTTTCGGCCACGCTCAAGTGTGAACACAAGTTCAGCTCCTGATGGATGATCGCAATGCCAAGCTCCTTCGCCCGTTTCGGTGTCATTTTCTCGACCTTATTCCCAAAGGCCATGATCTCACCGCCATCTCTGGTGTAAACACCGCTGAGCACTTTCATCAGTGTAGACTTTCCCGCTCCGTTTTCACCGAGCAGAGCCAACACTTCGCCGCTTTTGAGGTTGAATGACACATCATCCAATGCCCGAACACCGGGGAAGGTTTTCGTGATGTGCGTCATTTCCACAATATACTCTGTTTTCAAAACGCATAACTCCCTCTTTTTTCAGTAGTTTTCTATACTTTTTACTCCTAAACTTTAACACGTATCGCGTTTTGCCAACATGGCAATTCTTCGGATAAAGTGGACAATTTTTCCGCTTTTTTGGGCCGTTTCGTGAATATAGCCGAAAACGGCATCCATAATTTATACAAAACAGCCAACGCCGAGGCGTTGGCTGTTTGCTGTGTCATATCATTGCGGATTACGACTGACGCAGGAAGCGAACCAGCACGGCCGCGGCCTCCGCACGGGTCGCGCTACCGGACGGATCAAGGCGGGCGCCGGACTTTCCGGAAATGAGTCCCTTGGCTACGGCCCACTGCATCGCCTCTTTTGCCCAAGCCTGCACAGAGCTACTGTCCTGATAACTGTTCAGGTCACCGCGGCCCTGGATATCCCGGCTCTGATACTGCGCAAACCGGAAGAGCATTGCCGCCAGCTGTACGCGCGTCACATTTTCGTTCGGACGGAAGCTGCCATCCTGGAAGCCTGTAACGATCCCCATCTGGGAAGCCCAGCGGATCACGCTGGAATACCATTTGCCGTCGGCACCATCCGTAAACTGCCGGCCGCCGTAGTAAGCCGCGGGAGAGCCTGCCATCCGATAGAGCATGGCCGCCACCATCGCGCGGCTGAGAGGCGCTTTTGGTGCAAATTCATATGTGCTGACGCCGTTCATCAATCCAAGCTGATATGCAGCTGCAACATCCTCAAAGAACCAGTCGCTGCTTGTCACATCGCTGAAGCTCATACCGCTGCCGCCGTTTATGATGCCGAGGATCAGGCCCAGATCCATTGACGGATTCTCTGCCGGTACCGCCGGCACATCCTGCGGCAGGCTCGTCCACTTCAGATAAATGACGGTATCTGCATGGATTGGCTGTGTGAAATCAAATGCCTCACTTGCCTCCGTATCCCGATACCAGCCCTCAAAACGATAGCCGGCTCTGGTGGGATCCTCCGGTTTCACTGCATACGCGCCATCCGCGACCAGCTGCTCCTCAATCTGGACCGTTTCCGCACTTTCAAACCGAACAGTATGGCCGACTTCCACCGTGATCTCTGCGAAAATTGCCGGAGCGGATACGCTGGTTGCCCGGATGACCGCACGTCCGGCAGAAACAGCATGGACGACGCCGTTTGCATCGATCGCAGCAACAGTCGGATCACTGCTGCTCCAGTTGACATTTCGGTTGCTCGCACCGGCAGGCAGAACATTCGCTGCCAGCGACCAATCCTGTCCCTTTTTCAAAAGGCCTGTCGGTTCGTTTACGATCTTGACGTTGGAAACCTTTGTCGGGCGGCCGGCGTATGGCGTAATGGTCACTTCGCAGGTGTCTTTCACGGTCGGATCCAGTACGGATTCCACCGTGATCATTGCGGTGCCGCTGCTGCCGATTGCCGTCACCAGACCGTTGTTATCGACCTTAACGATCGCCGGGTCGGACGAAGTCCACTTCAGGCTGTAAACATTACTGGACGGCTGCGTCGTTGCAGTGAGTGCGCAGCTCCAGCCCTCGAGGAGGGACAGCGTGTTCTGGCTCAAACGGATCGACGTAACCGGCTTGGGGTTCTGCGGCTGGTAACCAAAGACCTGGAACTCATACATTGAGTAACCGTATTTTGCGTTGCCGCGCTTGATGCCGAGCATCCGCACATAGCGGCCTGCTGCCGGGTTGCTGAGCGTATAATTCTTCCAGCCGGCGCTGCCGTTGGTCTCATGAATGACATCTGTCCAGTCCGTACCATTCTCCGAAACCTGGATCTTGTATTCTTTTCCATGAGCACCTTCCCAAAGGATCCCGAAGCCGGTGATCGTGCAGCGCTCCTCCAGATCGACGATATACCATTGATTATCGTCACGTCCGGAAGCCCAGCGCGTATCCTCGTCGCCGTCAACGGCCTTTTCCGGAGTCAGGCTAGGATCTCCTTTTAAGCAATTATCAAGATATCGCAAACGGCGGGTGAAGCCACCCGCCGTTTGCAGTATCAAATGAAAGGGGGGGAATTACTTGGTCACAACTGTAACGCCGGTGTCGGTGACAGCGCCGTCAGCCGTGCCGCCCTGCAGCGCAGCAACCGCAGCCTTGACACCTTCGTAGCCCATCACGTCGGGGTTCTGAACCATCGTCGCATACAGGCAGCCTTCGTTGATCAGTTCCAGAACGTTGTCGGAGCTGTCGAAGCCAACGCCGACCACATCCGCGCCGCTCTCCTTGATCGCGTTGCCAACGCCGACCGTGGAGCCTTCGTTGCAGCCGAACACGCCAACACAGCCGTCAGCGATGAAAGCGGAGGCCGCGTCCTTCGAACGGGCCGCGTCGCCGTCGCAGTACTGGGACTCCTGAAGCTCAAACTTGGTACCCTCGAAAGCGGAGCGGAAGCCGTCGTCACGGGCCACGGTGGAAGCCGTCGCAGCATTGACGCTGACAATGCCGATCTTGCCTTCCGTGATGCCCTTCGCAGCCAGCTGGTCGATCATGGTCTGGCCGGCAGTCTTACCGGCTGCGGTGTTATCGGTGCTGAACGTCGCAACAGACGGCGTAAAGTTTGCCGGGGAATCGACGTAGACGATCTGCACGCCAGCCGCGGAGGCTTCCTTCAGCGCATCGTTGACCGCCTCGGGGCCGTTGGCCGCCAGAAGGATCGCGTTCGCGCCGTTGGCGACGGCGTTGTTGATCATCTCGATCTGCTTCGCATCGTCCTTCACGTCGGGCGCGGTCCACTGGTACTCCACGTTCCCGAGCTCTTCTGCCGCCTTCTTGCAGCCGGCGTCGATGTTGGTCCAATACTGGTCCATCTGGTCCATCGTGATCAGGAAGATCTTGTAGCTTTCGCTGCTCGCCGTATCCGCGGTGTCGTCCGCGGTGTCATCCACAGTCTCGCCGGCCGTGCTGGTCGTTTCGCCGCTTGTCTTCGTCTCGTCTGCCGGCGCTGCCTTCTGTGCACACGCCGCCATCGCCGCGATCATCGCGATCGCCAGCAAAATCGCTAATACTTTTTTCATTTCTGTTCCTCCATTGTTTTTTTCATGAAAACGACAGACCGCCTTTCAGCCGTTTGCTCGGTTTCACTGTTAAAACTTTATCATTTTCCGCCCGATGCAAACAGGACAATTCTTCCGGCAAAGTGGGCAATCCTTCCTGAATTTTTGATGTCTTCGTAAAACTGCAACAATTTTACTTGCAAAATTTATGAAAAACAGCCAATGCTCACTGAGCATTGGCTGCCTTGAAAAATGGAAAAACATATTGTTCAGGTCGTTGCTTTACACGATACAAATCACATCGTACCAGAAGACATCCGGCCTGTCAGCCGTTCCCTTACTGCGTCAACAGGTGTCCATTTTTATAAATCAGCGTTCTTTCGGCCAACGGGAACGCATCGTAGATACCGACGATCAGAACGACCACCGCGATTTTTTTGGCAAGAAGGAGCTGTACCTGCCGCTCGATATGCTGCTGCAGCAGCACGTCATTCCCCCAAAATGGCTGCTCAAAAAATACCACACGAGGCTGCTGGAGCAGCACCCGCCGAAAGATCAGCGCATACTTCTCCTGTGTGTTCAGATCACGGATGTCTTTATCAAAAACCGCGCCAAGCTCCGGCGTCAGCTCGCGCCGCAGGCTGCGGTAAATGCTCCGCCGGCGAAACCAACTGTCGATCTGCCGAGGCAGGCAAAACGTGAGATTCCGCAAATAGCTCATATCCTGAAACAGCATCATTTGTGAAGGATTTTCTGCAATATAGGCGACCCGCTGATTCCGCGCCATCGGCCGGTGGATCGGCTGTCCATCGATCAGAACTTTTCCGCCGAGCAGTGCGCTCTGTCCCGTAGCCAGTCGCCGCATTCCATCCAGCAGCCGCCGGTCTTCCGTATGGATCGCGAGACATTCTCCGCTGTATACCGCAAGATCCACCTGTTTCAGCAGTGCCGTACTGACGCTGCTCAGGTTGAGACATATGCTCCCTCTTGACATGGCACTTCTCGGGGGAGACGATATTGTGCCGGTAAACTGCTGCAGCAGCGCATGAATGTCTTCGCTGCCTCCGGATACCATTTCCTGAACCTTTATAACGCTCCCGTTATACATCACCGCTATGCGATCGCAAAGCCCGCAAAGTTCTTCGTAGCTGTTTGAGATGTAGATAAAGGCCATCCCACGAGATGCAAAATGGCGGATCGCATAGTGCAGCCGTCCGATATCCGTGCCCGCCAGAAAATGACTGATATTCCACAACAGGACAAGCCTCGCTCCGGATTCCCAGGCCTTGAGCAGTTCCACCATGCACCGTTCGAAGAGGCTCAGCTCCTCCACTTGCCGGTTGCACGGAATGTCTACGCCGACCGCCTGTTCGAGCTCCTGAAGCCGCCCGCGGAAGCTTTGCGTATGGAGCAGCCAGCGCCGCTCTACGCCGCTCAGCACAAAGACATTGTCCCCAACTGTCAGCCCATTGACCAGATGACTCTTCTGCTCAATGACGACAATCTCGTTCGGTGTAGTCCTGCTGTAGATATGGCTGTTGACCAGCTGTTCGCAGTAATAGACCCGCCCGAAGTGTACCGGTGTATTCGATTGCAGCAGCGACACCAACGATGATACACCATGCGCATTGAGCGCCATCAACCCCATGATCTCTCCGCTGAATATCTGCAGATTGAAACGCTCGAGCTGCATGATCCCGGACATCTGCAGGCTCACATTGTCGAGCCGTAAAATCTCTGTTTTCATGCTCTGCCCTCATGCTTGGCCGGAAGCGTTACCGTGACATCTGTTCCGAGTCCGGGCGTGCTGCAGATGGTAATGCCATACTGCTCCCCAAACAAAAGACGGATACGGTTGTTCACATTCAGCAGCGCAATACCGGTGCCTCGCCCGCTGTCAATATAATCATAGGCTGTTCGGCACAGCTCTTTCTGAAGCTGGTGAAGTGTTTCCGGCTCCATTCCAACTCCGTTGTCGGAGATCCGCACGATCAGCCGTTTTTCCGTCAGTGTCAGCCGAACCGAGACTACACCGATCCCTATCTTTCGTTCCAGTCCATGAATAATTGCATTCTCCACAAGCGGCTGCATCGTCAGCTTTGGGATCTGACAATTCTGGATCCCCGGCTCCGGATCGTCGATCTCCAGGCGAAGCCGATCTCCGAACCGAAACTGCTGGATCGCAAAATATGTCTCAATATTCTCCAGTTCTTCGGTTACGCTAACAAGATTTTCAACCTTGCTGATGGTATACCGGAAAAACTTTGCCAAGTATTCTGTCATATCCGCCACGACATTGAGTCCACCCGCAACCGCCTCGCTGCGGATTCCCTCCAGCGTATTATAGAGGAAATGCGGATTGATCTGGTTCTGCAGAGCCAGATACTGCGCCTGCCGTTTGCTGACGCTCAGGAGCTTGCCGGTGTCCAGCAGCGCCACAGCCTTTTTCAGCGCCATCTCTGTCCCTCTACTGAAATAACATTTCAGGTGGCATATGTCTGCGATGGTATAACCTGCGGCATAGAGCTGCATGACCTGTTCGTTTTTTTGAACGATCCGCAAACAGCGGCGCAGAAAAACCCCACCCAGAACTCCGAGCAGTGTAAACTGTGCCAGCACCGCCAGCCAGATGCCGCGGGCGCCATGACTCAACAGCAAACAGCTGAACGCAAACAGCACCGTCAGGACGAACATCGCCAGTATGATACGCAGCAGATCATCAAGAATGTATTGCTTTTTCTTCTCCTGCATTTCGCCCTCCGCCTTTCATCGTACTGGCCCGCCCGATGTACCATAAAGCTTTTTGAACTCTCCCGGCCGGAGTGCGGCCACGCGCTTGAATACACGGTTGAATGTCCGGATATCCTGATATCCGACCTGATAACACACCTCGGAGATCGACAGATTGGTGCTGCGCAGCAGCTCCTTTGCGCGGTTGATGCGCAGCATGGTCAAATAGTCCTGAAATCCCATTCCTGTTTTCTGCTTGAACTGGGAGCTGAAATAATTCGGACTGAATCCCGCAATGCTCGCGACCTGTTCCAGCGAGATATTATCCATATATTGCTTTTCCATGAATTGCTTCGCCATCAGGAACGGATGGGTCTCATCTCCCGCACGGCGTCGTATCGTTTCGTCGAGCAGCCGCAGCGCCAGTGCATATAGCCGTTGAAATAGTTCTTCAGGTGTCCCGCTCAGGGTGCAAAGCATCTGATATTCATTCTTCTCCTGTTCATAGTTTTCAGCGACACCCCAATTTTCAAGCAGCTTATCACCTGCGAGCGACACCGCTTTATACAGCTCCTGACCCGTGATGCCAGGCGCCTCAAGTACGGTTTTCCGCAGCTCTTCCACCGCAGCGAGTACCGCTTCCTGGCTGAACTGTTCCAATGCAATCCGATATTTCCGCAAAAAACTGCCCGTACAGTCCGGCAGACTTAGTCCTGAGAATGGAAAATGCCGCGTAAGAAGTGATTTCGAACCATAAATCAGGCGTTCGTGGATCATCGAACGTGCAGACAGGATCTGTTCGCCCAGGTTATACGGATTTTCTGTCTCTGCAGAAAGTGCCATCGAGAAGCTGATATGCGGATAGATATTCGGATTCATCCGCAGCTCCTGCAGGCATTGCGTCATCTGTTCTTTGATCTGCGCCCCCATGCCGGAAACATAGTTGCAGCACCCCCATCCGACGCTGTCCTCAAACCATAATTCACACTCCATGCAGAGCCGCCGCAGCGGTTGGAGCACCTGTTCGCGAACCTGAAGCGATACTGCCTGCACCGTTTCATACGTCACGTTTTCCGGATCATAATCCATCTTGACCAGGAACCCGCGAAATCCCCCCTGCTTGAACGCAAACCGGTATTCGCGATTGATCTGATCCATAGTCATCGACAGGCTCTTCTGGTTCTTGACATCCATCAAATAACAGGCCCGGACCTTCAACTGATCGTTAAAGAATGAACGACGCATCCGGTCCGTTGCTGCCTGCTCACGTCGGCGCGCTTCAATTTCATGCCGGATCCGGGTGACGGTTGCCAATAATTCTTCCTTATCGATGGGTTTGAGTAAATAATCACTTACACCGTATTGAATCGCCAATCTGGTATATTCAAAGTTTGTGTAACCGCTGATAATAATAAAGGAGACACTGCGGTAGATTTCCCGCAGCTGTTCAACCAGCTCCAATCCCGTGCATCCGGGCATCCGGATATCCGTAATGACCAAATCCGGCACCGTTTCCCGTGCCAGTTCCCGTGCCTCGATCCCGTTATGGGCCACACCTATAATTTGCATATCCAACGATCCCCAATCGATCAGATTGCAGATCAGTTGGCATACACGAAATTCATCATCCACAATTAGTACCTTAATCATTGTGCTTCTCCATTGTGCTCCTTCAACGTATCCGTGCTTTTTAACTCTTTTGAGTCATTATAACTCAAAAGAGTTAATCTTTTCAAGATACATTCGTTATCATTTTCTTAAAAACAGGAGATGGTGAACGTGGGTATCGGAGATGCCGTCCGCCTCAGGATCATCGGATTATGTGAAGAGCGCAAAATCAGCATCAACAAATTATGCAGTATCAGCGGCGTGACGCAGTCTACTATAAACAACATCGTCAGTGGTCGGAACCGCAGCACCACAATCGTAACGATCAAGAAATTGTGCGATGGTCTTGGAATCTCCATTGTTGACTTTTTCAACCACAGCCTGTTTTTTGAGCTTGAGCAGGAAATTTGCTAAAGCTTTAAAACATGCGTAAAACTATCTGCAAGGCAATGTGCGTCCTCTTTCCGAGGCTCACGGCTTCAAATAGCAGCTCAGTGGGCGGCCGAGAAATAGAATTGTTTACGTCCGTTTTTACACCCAATGTTTTGGAACCCATCGTACCGGCAAACACATTTACCTTTTTAAAACCCGCCAAAATATTGCTCATAAAAATAACAGATGCCGATTGATAGTGGAGCACATGAAATCAAATATATTTATGGAGTAGACGTTAGATGAAGCGCCTAAGTCTAATTGCAGTCGTTGTTCACGATGATTAAGCAAAATGCAACGAATTTACAATCTGCGCATTATTATCTGCGAAACGCCTGCAAGGTACCCGCAATAGTAGCGAGGTCGTCAGCGCTGAATGGCTCGCTGCTGTCAATCTTTTCAGTCGGCTTTGCGCTCATATCTGCACGATCGTCCAGCATGCGCTTCATGAGTCGTTCCAGAATCGATTCCAGTTCTTCCTGCGGCGGCAGAGTTGCCGTACCCTCGACATAGTGCAGGATGGCATTGGTCAGGAACTGTGCCTTCAAGCGTCCTTGGGCGTTCAATTCCTCGACGGCCCGCTTTTGTCTTGGGTCGGCCATGCAGAAGCGGATCGTGAATTTTCCGGGGTCTTTTTTAATATCCAT
>OIXG01001329.1_pt1 | contig 24138 bp, 23 predicted proteins | sample 1587731 | NCBI WGS metagenome assembly OIXG01 (sample SAMEA3888908, study PRJEB22519) | human gut metagenome | biome: human gut; feature: human-associated habitat; material: faeces | place: Denmark | collected 2010
GCTCACGAGCCTCGCGAACTAACTCGGCGCAAAATTCTTCATCTCGACCAGACCACCACTCTGCGCGCTCTAAGCTGACTTGCGCCAACAGTCGTACAGGCTTGTACTGACTCAAGAAGTCTTTTGGCGCAGATTTTGCCAGAGTCATTTGCTTATCGCTTAGCATGACTCAACCTCTTTTCTGTCAAGCCTGCACCTTTTCTCAAAATAAGACCTCGGAACTCGACCGGCGATAGTGATATAGCCTTTCTCTTTCAACTCCTTTAAAACTTCTATTGTATCCGGATATATTTTTGCCGACAGTTTTAATCCCTGCCAAAATGTTTCTATACAATTTTTAATTAGCGTATCAATATTCCAATGTTCCAATGCGTTTGAAAAAATATGCTCTGCCGAATATTCCACTTCTCTACCGCTGACTCGCGGATTAAAATCCTTCAAAATTTGAACTGATTTTTGAATATCTTCCATCGAAACATTGCAATTATATTTCTGAATAATTGCATCAATCCCCTGCTGATAAAACTCTACCCACGAATACGACATTCCCTCATACTGCATTAATGTTCCGCCCAGATCAAAGACTATTAATTTCAAAATGAATCACTTCCTTAAAGTTCGTTTTATTCTACTATCTCCTTATCACCATAATATTGCATCAATATTAAAACCAATGCCGTACCAGCAAGTATTCCATCCATGATTCCGGCTGGCAGCAAAAACATCATAAGGGCAATTGTAATAGTACAATTTATTACTGATAACACGAACCCCCACATTCTATTTTTGAGCAATCCAATTGCTCCGATCAGTCTAAGAACTCCATACATCGCTCCCATAATCATCATCAAGTAAAGATTTTCCTGAAAATATTGAAACTTGAATTCAAAATATTTTCCGATATCAAATTTATCTGTTCCAAACATCAATGCAGGAATCATAGCCAAAATTCCACCGACTTCCATAAATCCACCGTGTATTATCATTAGTATTGCAGCAATTTTGTGTTTTTTCATAAAATTCTATCTCTCCATTTCTATCAATCAAATATTTCATTGTTAAAATCAGAATACAACTTACTTGGTTTGACCTTATTTCATCTTTTTTCAATTAGACCAAACATTTTACGCATCTCTATTGACCTAATATACATTTTTTTAATAAAAGTCAATTTTATCTTCTTAATTTTATGACCCAAAATCATTATTCATAAATCGGATCAAACATTTAATGATAACCTTTACTCTTTTTTTGACTTATATCACAAATTTCATGTTCAGACCAAAAATGACCCTAGAATTTTATGACTCAATTCGCATTTTTTCATATAAAAGTCAATCGCAAGGGGGATCACACATTATCGCAAAGCAAACCTCCACCTCAAAAACAAAACTCTCCCTGCAAACCAGCAGGCATCTCCCCTCTACGCTTCCTCCGTCCACGCAAGTGCACACAACTGCCCGCTTTCCTGTATTCATAAGCAAAAAGCAGCCTGTTCCATAAGTATTTTTCACTTCGCCTGTGGAAAAACAACATTGACCAAACAATGCCGCCTGCTGATCTCCCGTTTCTGCCGATTCCCGCGATTTCTTCTGCGGCTGCACCGATTTTACTAATCGCCTCTGTGGCGACAGACAGCTGGGACACCCGGATTTCCATCGGGTCATGCTCAACCCAGCCTGCCTGAAGATAAATCTGTTCAAACTCTTTCTGCGCCATACTGCAAATATTTCCCTGCTTATCAAACAAAATACAACGGGAACTTGTCGTTCCCTGATCTAAAGCTAACATATATTTTTCGTCATTTATTTCCCCTCAATATCAATCACTACATATTCCGATTTACACCCCGTCTTAAACTTGATCGCCCAGTCTGAAATGCCGGAAGTAACGATAAAATTCGTCACATCGCGTGTTTCGAGACCGTAGGTTTTGTCATTTTCGCCGGACCACTCTCCCACATAATTGATTGGGAAAAATTGTCCGCCATGCGTATGTCCGGACAATACCAGGTCTACTTTGGCTGCCGCCTGATTGTCATAATCGTGCGGCTGGTGGTCCAATACAATGCTGTATTTCGAGGTGTCCAGATTCTCCGTCAATTTTTGCATACTTGCCCGCGAACCTCCCTTTTGCTCTTCCGAGCGGTCCTGACGCCCGATCAGGTAAAAACGGTTATCGATCAATTCCACATCGTCCTGCAGCACATGCACTCCATTTTTTTCCAATTCTTTTATCAGGTCGTCTCCGTCATATCCACGGTATTCCGGATCATAATATCCCTTGTCATGATTTCCGAACACAAAATATACCCCATACGTTGGATTGAGTTTTGATAACGCATGACAGGCATCGATCATATCTTGTTTGGAGGTATCATCATCGACAAAATCTCCGGTGATCACTACGACATCCGGATTCGTCTGCTGCATTTCCTCCACATATTTTTCAAGTCCTTTTCCGTCAAACGTCGTTCCCACATGAGAATCCGCAAACTGAACGACACGCAGCGTTCCGGTCTGTTTCTCCGTATGCAGTGTGTATGGCACTTCCCATACATGATTGGCAAGGAACCATCCACAGATCAGATAACCGGCCGTTAAAATGATAGCAAAAAGACCGGCAACTTCCTGTCTGCTCCATTTGGCAGGTTTGCCGGTCTTTTTGTGAAGGAGTGCGGTGACTCCATCACATAAAAGCCAGATGATGACAAGGTGGATCATACATATGAGGGCATCCATCATTCCCATGGTATACCAAAGTACACCAAACATCGCAAGAACCGGCACCAGACTTTCTAAAATCCGAAGCCATTTCCTGCCTTTTGATACCTTTTCCATAAAACGGAATTGAGAAATCCGTCTTGTTACATAGAAAAAGGAACCAAGTACTACGAGAAACATTGCCAACATAATTAAAACCCACATCTTTTGTCATCACCTCCGCTTTGTATCTTTAGGCACGAATACGTTTTACTAGTTCAGCTGCATCTTTCGTCATTTTTTCGATCTCGTCAAATTTACCTGCGCTTACGAGGTCGCCTTTTACCATCCAGCTTCCGCCACAGGCAAGAATACGATCATATTTGAGGTATTCTTCTACATTGCCAAGGTTGATTCCACCGGTAGGCATAAATTTGAGTGTTGTGTAAGGAGCTGCTACTGCCTTGATCATTTTCAATCCGCCAGCTGGTTCTGCCGGGAAGAATTTTACGACATCAAGTCCCATCTCCAATGCTTTTTCCATCTCACTCGGTGTCTGTGTTCCCGGAGTAACCGGGATATTTTTATCGATGCAGTACTGAACTACCTTCGGGTTCAATCCGGGACTTACGATAAATTTAGCACCGGCTGCTACCGCACGGTCAACCTGCTCTGTCGTAAGAACGGTTCCAGCACCTACAAGCATCTCCGGGAATTTCTCCGTCATAATACGGATGGATTCTTCTGCTGCTTCTGTACGGAATGTCACCTCTGCACAAGGAAGTCCACCATTACACAAAGCTTTTGCCAATGGCTCTGCATCTTTTGCATCGTTCAAAACAACAACCGGTACGATACCGATTTTCTCAATTTTTTCTAATACTGCGTTCATACTATATTCTTCCTTTCTTCCGGTAATAACCGGGCATAAAAATCTTCAAACATATTTATTATACCATGTTTCCCTTGATTTTCAACCTTTCGAAAAAGATTTCGCCTTGCATTTTGTATATTTTTTTTCATATTGGGAAATGATGATAAAAAAGCTATAAAGGAGTTATAAAATTATGCAATTAACAGAAAAAGAACAAAGCGTGATCAAAGAGCTTCAGACACAAGAAAAATCCTGCGTGGAAAAATACCGTTTTTATGAATCTTCCGCAAAAGATCCGGAACTGCAGAAATTATTTCATCAGATTGGAGACGAAGAACAGGAACATTTTGACTCTCTTGCTGACGTATTAAAGGGAAATGTTCCCAATGTAAAAGCACAGGAAAGCGGCACACAGGGCTACACACCATCCGTAACGTATGACAAAAATTGTAATTCCGAGGACAAAAAACACGATGCTTTTTTATGTACCGATTCCATCGCGACAGAAAAACTTGTGTCCTCCACGTACAACAATGACTTGTTCCAATTTGCCGCTTCAAACATCCGCAAATTATTAAATCACATTCAGACCGAAGAACAAAACCACGCAGAGATGATTTACAAATATAAAACTGCAAATAACATGGCTTAATTTATCCTATTAAAAGAGCAGCACAGGCGTGATCCCGTCACTTTCCTGTGCTGCCTTTTTTCTATAATACCTCTTCTTTTAATGTTTCTATGATCGAATCGTTTCGCAGTTTATACATGGCATAATACATCGATAATCCCACCAATATAAACACGGCTGCAATAACAATAAGATACGTTTTCCAAGGAACGAAAAACGGAATCGTCGCCACATTGATACGTGCATTCATATTATAACATAAAAACAAACTGACAGGTATTGCTACAATAAGCGCCCGCTCTCCATAAAAGAAACTTTCCAGACAGATCATCTTGCGGAATCCTTTTGGCGTAATTCCTACCGATTTTAACATAGCAAATTCCTTTCTTCGCAGTGAAATTCCGGTAGAAATGGTATTGATAATGTTGGCGATCGTAATCAATGTGATCAATACAATAAACCCGTAAATAAATACCTGCATAATAAATATTACGGTATTCATCGTCTGAAATGCCTCTGCATTATCAACGACCGTGCCCTCTTTATAACCACCGGTTTCAATGATCTGCTGTATCTCTTCTGTCACTTTCTCATGCTGGCTCGTTATCACTCCGAGTTTCGCATTGTTCTTGTATTTCTTCACATAAGTGCTCTCCGGCATATAGACAGAAACAGCGCCACTGGCATTGAGGCGGCAGGAAACCAGATCCGGATCATAAGAAATAAAATTCTCTATTTCTACTGCTTCCTCTCCGTCTTCCGACACAAACTTTTTATGCAGTATCTGATCGGTAAATACGTTTCCGCCGTCTTTCGTATGCTGTATATTGTTCATCAATAAGCCCTTACAGGTATCACCATAAAACGGAGCAGGATCAATATGATTTTTCCGGCACATCTCGTCAAAAGCTTCGTCATCCAGAAGATTGATGTAAACAAAAGCCTGGTCTTTAAAGGCTTTCTGATAACCGGATGTCACCGTATCTCCCGAAAATACACATTTATCCTCTGCGCTTCTGCTTGTCATATCATAGACATAACATTTTCCGGAAACGTTGAGCACCTCATCCACATCGTCTAACTGCTGTATTTTCTGCTTTATTTCTTCCTTATCTTTCTGTGAAACAAGTACCACGATCTGATGCGGCTGGCTGTCCTGCATGCCATTGGATTCTATCAGCAACTGACAGAAATAGTTGATACACAAAAACAAAATAACGGAAAAACCGATGGATCTTGTAATAATTTTTGCTTTTCTGCTGTTTCTCTTTAGATTTTTATGCGCCAATTCTCCTTCGTAGCCAAATATTTTACGAATATAAAACGGAGTACGGATTTTCTTTTTGCGGATACGTATCTCTCCCGTCTGGCGTATTGCGTCCATCGGTGAAATGGCGGAAGCCCGTCTCGCAGGAATAAGCGCGGATATCAACACCGTGATAAAACTAATGAAAATGATCAGACACACACTCCACCACGGAACAACCGTGCGCATAGAAAATGTGTCCGCTGTAACTCCCTGTACCATTCCGGTCGAAATGATCTTACCTCCAACCAGATTCAGGGTGATCGATATTCCAATGATTCCAACCACGATACCAAGAATAAGTCCTGCCATCGTCTGCAAAAACACTTCAAAATACACGGAATTTCGTTTCTGTCGTTTGGTTGCACCTATACTTGCCAACATTCCGAGATAACGTACTCTCTCTGAAAGTGACATGGCAAATGAATTGTAGATTAAGACGATGGACGCAGCCATTACGATTGCCAGTGCAATGCCAATTACCGGAAACAGATTCTTGAACGTAGAACTATTTTCGTCTACTGCAAATTTTGTTTCCAGAAAGATAGTCTCATAATCCGTATTTTGCAGGTCATATTTTTTTACAATCTTCTTTAATTCTTTGAGGGAATTGTGGTCGATTTTTTTCAATGTAATAGAAACATCTGCGTTTTCCTTCTTTTCTGCCTCGCTCATTCCACGAATCATCTTAAAGGAACTTGTCGGCACATTCTGATGCAGGATCGCCGTCACTTTTACCGTCCGTTTTTCTCCTGCGGTAAATTTCTCTCCTGCAACGAAACTTCCGGTATAGGACATTTCCTGTCCATCTGACTCAACGGTACATTTTCCAAATTTTACCTCTATCACATCACCCGGTTTTATCTGAAACCGGTTTTGTTTTATTACCTTTTCTTCTAACGCAATCTCATTTTCATTTTGAGGAAGTTCTCCGTCATATTTGCATGTGATAAGCTGCTTCATTGCCGTCGTATCCGCTGCCATGACATCGCCTCTTCCGGTCCGCCGGCTCGCTGCCCCGTCAAGCTGAAAGGCATTTTCTTCGGGCAATGCCAGACTGGCACCTGCCATGCACACACGGTCGTCTTTTCTTAATTCGTCTAACTGTTTTGCCGAAACCGACTGCCGGTTTCCATACGAGTACAGACAGATTTCTCCTGTCATATCCAAAAAGGAAGCAAGGCTTACAAATATTGCCGTGATCAGCGCTACCGCAGCCGCAATTCCCAATGTCGTTACAATCGTCCGTCCACGATTTGTTTTCATATGGCGGAGAGTTAATTTATTTACTATATTCATCGTTCTCGCCCCCATTTCTACAGTCTTTTACCAGTTTTCCATCGCGTATTTCTATGATACGGTCCGCAGACAACGCAATCTTTTCGTCGTGGGTGATCATAATTACCGTTTGATGAAATTCTTTGTTAAACAGACGAAGCAGTGAAATGATCTCTGCGCTGTTTTTACTATCCAGATTTCCGGTTGGCTCATCCGCCAAAAGTAATGCCGGATTGTTCATCAAAGCGCGCCCGATGGAAACTCTCTGCTGCTGTCCGCCGGATAACTGATTCGGAAGATGTTTTAAACGTTCTTCCAGCCCAAGTCGCTCTACCAGATCCGTAAACAGTCGCGGATCCGGCTTATTTCCATCAAGTAAAAGCGGCAGCGTAAGATTTTCTTCTACTGTCAAAATGGGGATCAAATTATAGAACTGATAGATCAGTCCGATCTGACGACGGCGAAAGATCGCCAATGCGGTTTCATCCAATGTAGAAATATCGGTCTGGTCTACGATCACCTGACCGCTTGTCGGTACATCCACGCCGCCAAGAATATGCAATAGAGTGGATTTTCCGGAACCGGAAGGCCCAATGATTGCGACAAATTCTCCCTGTTCTACTTCAAAAGAAACATCATCCAGCGCTTTTACCAGTGTATTTCCTTTTCCATATATTTTTGTTAAATTTTTCACTTCCAAAATATTCATTGTCATTCTCCTTTTCTTTCTGATAATTTAAGTGTAACATCGCATCCTTACATCTCCGTGAAAGAAAAATGACAATTTTGTCACACAATCATTTTATAAAACCGGATTTCAAATTCCGTTCCCTTTCCCACTTCACTTTTTACGAGTATTTTTCCCTCTTCTTTTTCCACGATGGCTTTTGACAATGCCAGGCCGATCCCCACACTGTCCTTTTTTTCCCGTTTTCCATTGTAAAACCGTTTAAATATGTGTGGCAGCTCGTCCTTTTCGATACCACATCCATCATCACGCAGAATCAGTGACTGATACAACGAGTAATCTTTCGTCTCCACATAAAGATGTCCGCCATCTTCCATATGCTCCATACAATTTTTTACAATATTACCGACTGCCTCGCACGTCCAGTTAAAATCTCCCCGGATCGTTCCTTCTAATTTTCCTTTTTCCACATGAATATTTCTCAAATCCATCGTGAGTAAATACGGCTCTATACTTGCCTCCAAAACCTCTTCCAGTGCGATTTCATCGGTATGAAATACAATTGTTCCGGCATCCAATTTTGACAATTTCAGTAAATACGTGATCAGCCATTTCATTTTCTCTAACTGTTTGTCAATCGTTTCGACAAACTGCTTCCGCTTTGCCTCGTCCTGCTCTCTTTCAAGCAGTTCGGTCATTACCATCATAGACGTAAGCGGCGTTTTTAACTGATGCGAAATATTCGCAAGAGCATCTGCAAGATAAACCTTATCTTTCTCCAACATGGCATTCTGCGAACGAAGCAAAACAATTACTTTATATAAATTGTTTTTTAAAATGGAGATTTCTCCCTCTTCATTGTCTGCGATATCAAGATCGTATTTACCGGCACAGATCAGGGATAAATAGGTGTTAAGCTGCTGCAATTTGTCCCGTCGTTTCTTTATTTCCCAGCTATAAATAGTGATCAACAGAGCAGTAAATACAAAAAAGAGAACAGCACACCACGGATGGATCCATGCCATGAGTACGGTTCCCAAAATTGTAATTACACTGCCCAAAAGGATCATATGTTTCAGGCTTTTATCTTTCATTGTCGATTCGATACCCCCTTCCCCGAACCGTCTGAATGTATTCCGGTTCGGCCGGATCTGTCTCTATTTTTCCGCGCAGTCTCTTGATATACACGGTCAGCGTGTTATCATTGACAAAGTCGCCCTCCACATCCCATATATTTTCGAGCAGCTGGTTTCGGCTCAGGATCATACCCTTATGATTCATCAAGATCAACAGCAAGCGGTATTCCATCGCCGTAAGTTCAATTTCATTTCCATTTTTTTCCACTCGTCCCTCATTGGTATAAATGCAAAGTTCCTTGTACCGCAACACTCCATCTGCCGTTTCTTTCGTATACCGGCGAAGGACACTTTTCATTCTGGCAAGCAGTTCTCTTACACGGAAAGGTTTTGTGATATAATCGTCCGCCCCAAGTTCCAATCCCATCACAACATTGACCTCCTCTTCCATTACAGTCAGGATGATTACCGGAAAATCGCCCTTTTCTTTGATTTTCCGGCAGACATCGTAACCGCTTCCATCGGGTAATGTAAGATCAAGGATATATAATGAAAAGGGGCACTCTGCCATCAAACGCATTGCCTCTTTTACCGTGGAAGCACGCGTCACCTGATAGCCTTCCGGTTCAAGCGAATAGGTCAATCCCATCGCGATCGCATCATCGTCTTCCAGCAAAAAAATGTCCATCGCCTGTCACTCCTTATTTGATCTTTGCTTTTTTTCCTACCCCTCTGGCACGCAGAATTTTCTTATAAGCTGCCTTTTGTTTCTTGGAAAATCCACCTTTTGGCAGTGTGATCTTTGCTTTTTTATAAATTCCTGCAAATGCTTTCTTTCCGACACGCTTCATCGTCAATTTTTTCGTCTTTATCACAATGGTTTTCAGTTTTTTACAATTATAAAACGCTTTTGCTTTGATCCTGCGGACATTTTTTCCGATTACCACTTTTGTAAGTTTTTTACATTTTGCAAAGGCATTGCTTTGTATCGAAATAACCGGATATTTCTTACCCTTTATCGTAATATAATCCGGAATGGTAATGGTCGTTTTCTGAGAATCAAAATTTGACACTTCGACCCCCTGCACTCCGTCGACTATAGTTGTCGTATAGGAGCTGGCACTTACCGCAATATCTAACTCTTCGTCCTCTTCCGAAGCTGTATTTTCTCCACGTTCATTCGGAGAATCACTCACACTAGGAGTGGTACCTTTTCCCGGCGTGGTATTTATCGTTGGTTTTGGTGCTTCACTTGTCCCAGGCGTGGCACTCGCACTTGGCGTCGGTACGGCACTGGTTACCGGCGTGGCACTTGCGCTTGGCGCTACACTCGCACTTGGCGTTGGTACGACGCTTGGCGCTGCACTCGCACTTGACGTTGGCACGGCGCTTGGCTCTACACTCGCACTTGACGTTGGCACGGCGCTTGGCGCTGCACTCGCACTTGACGTTGGCACGGCGCTTGGCGCTGCACTCGCACTTGGCGTTGGTACGACGCTTGGCGCTGCACTCGCACTTGGCATTGGCACGGCACTTGCTCCCGGCGCAGCACTGACACTTGGTGCTGGCGTTTCGCCGCCCCGGCTTCGATATGTATTGATAAGCCATGCCCCGGTCGCACCAAGATCTGCATTGGTAAAACCATTCACTTTATTGCATTCCGGCGAGAGCATCGAAGCACTTTCGTTTTTCTTGCTGAGACTCCAACAGCAGTAACTGATTCCATTTTCCTCAAAGAAATCGATCCAGCGGTCTGCTTCCTCGAGATTAAAACCGCCGTTTCCTGAGGCATCGCAGACACCAAATTCCGTACAAAATACCGGTGTTCCTGCTTTCAGTGCGGTACGTACTTTTTCGCGAAGACTTTCCCCGTGGCTGCCCGAATAAAAATGAATCGTATACATCACGTTCCGATCATTGATTTTTCCGCCATTTGTCGCCACTTCATCGACATCCTGAGACCAGGTATTGGTTCCCACTACAATAATCGCATCCGGGTCATTGGCACGTATCGTATTTACCACATCTACCGCATACGGACGGAGCTGGTTCCACGGTGTTCCCGTAGGTTCATTGCAGATCTCGTAGATGATATTGCTCTGGTCTTTGTACATTTTCGAATAGGTATCAAAAAATTGAATTGCTTCCGACTTTTTGTCATTTGGATTTTCCGCATGAACGTGCCAGTCAATGATCGCGTACATTCCAAGATCTGTCAGATCCGAAACGCCTTCCCGGATATGTTTATCCAGTTTGTCCTTAGCCCCATCGGTATAACCGCCCTGCGTTACATAACTGACAAGGCGCACCATATTGACGCCCCATTCATCACGCAGATTCTGAAATGCGGTTTTATTTAAAAAGGTTTCTCCATCGCCCCAATGCATTCCGTGGGTACTTGCCCCACGAAGGGTAAATGGCTGATCGTACTTATCCTTAACCTGCAGTCCATCGACATGCAGCGCTCCATGTTTCCCATATGGTGTATCTTCATACCGTAAATCTTTCGTTTGTCCGGTCAATGTATAATTGCATTGATAGCCTTCCAGATAGGTTGCTCCGGAACCGACACTTCCTTCATTGCCTCCGGTGCTCTGGCTGCCGTACTCATAAGTAATTTCCGCTCCGGTAAAAGAAATCTCTCCTCCAAAACAGATTTTAAAAGCATCGTTCACTTTATATGTACTTCCAGCGGCAACAACTTTTCCGTTTCCCTGACCTTTTACTACAAGTTTATCATTTTTCACCGTTGCCTGACATCCAAAACTTTCTCTGTATTTGGAAATATCATTGACAGAAAGTGTCAACTGCCAGTCACGGATCGATTGGTTCGAATGGTTCGTCACAGCAAGATAATACTCGAACCAATACTCATTTTTCTTACTTTCCGTAAGCGTGATCTCCACTTCTCCGTTATCCGAGGAAAAACTTTTACTGTTTTCCGCTATTACTTCTTCCGCCTGCCACGGGCAGATTCCTGCCATCAAAGCAAATACCAAAATACACGCCCATACTTTTCTTACTTTCTGTTTCATTTTCCTTCTCCTTTTCCTTATTTAAGATCTTCGTATTCTTTTCTCGTAAAACGGTGATAGGTCAGTCCAAAATCATCGTCTTCGACACAATACACATACCGTTCTGTGGAATCCTTTTCAAAGTAAAATACGGAACCGAGTCCATCATGCACCATATTTTCCTGATGTAACACATCCTCTTTTTCTTTGGCAAACTGCTGAAAGCAATTACAAACATCATCCATATTGCTTGCAGGATTTTGAATTACTTTCAAAAAAGACTTCAAAAACTCAGGATCCGGTATCGTTTCTGCGATATGAATCACACCATCCTCCGGGATTTCGATGCCATATCGTTTCTTCTCTTTCCAAAAATGGAGTTTTCCAAATAAACTCGCATTTTCCTTTTGGAATTCTGTCAATATCTTCTCCAGTTCTTCCGTCGAAGCCGCCGGATCCAATTGCAGTAATTCTTTCAATGATTCCAATGGATAAAATAGATCCATTTTCTCCTTCCGCACACCAATTTTACACTGCCATTCCTTTACGGTGTCTACCATATGCTGTGCTAACTCGTTCATTTTCTCTTCCTCCCTTACTGTTCGATAATCTGAAGTGCATGCTGCAGCTGCGTATCTTCTTTCTCGGTATCGGTATCTTTTTTCTCATATTCTATCGTCTCATCCGGGTTAATTCCCTTTTTATGGATGCACTCGCCATTTGGGAGATAATATTTGGCTGTCGTTAATTTGATTCCGCCTCCACATGCATTTTTCAATGAAAATACTGTCTGAACAATGCCTTTTCCAAAGCTTTTTGTTCCGATCAGGGTCGCTGCGCCGCGTGTTTTCAATGTGCCGGCAAACACTTCCGAGGCACTGGCACTGTTTCCATTGATCAAAACGACAATTGACTTCTGATAACTCTGTTTGTCATCGGAATGATAGGTCTTATCGCCCTCTTTTTTGCTTTTTTCCGTGATCAGATCTCCTTTTGGCAATAACCGGTTCAGCATATTAATGGCGGAATCCAACGAACCGCCGCCGTTATCGCGCAGATCAATCACAAGTCCTTTGATCTCATCGTTATCATATTTATCGACCGCTTTGGAAAATTGATCATCCGTTTCATTGTCAAATTCTGTCACTTTGATATATCCGGTCTTCCCTATCTGCTTATCTTGTACAGACACGACGTTGATCTTTTTGCAGACCAGCTGCAGGGTAACCGTCTCCTGCTGATTATCGTCATTGGTACGAAGCACCTTGATCTCCACCGTCTTTCCATCATTGTCATCCACTTTTATCATGGAAACTACATCGTTCAGCGTTTTTCCGGTAATATCTGTTCCATTTACTTCTTTAAAAATATCACCGGCCTTCATCCCTGCTTTTACAGCCGGCCCGTCCTCTGTGAGTTCCGACACCTGGATATCTCCATTTTCAAGCTGCTTTAATGTGACACCGATGCCGACATAGGAACCGTCGATGCCCTTCATCACTTCATCGTATTCACTCTGAGTGTAATACGCAGAATATTTATCTCCCAGCGCCGCGACCATACCTTTGGCTGCACCGTTCGCCAGGTCTTCGTCGGTGTAGTCTCCTTGATAATAGGAATCAATACACTGCTCAATGTATTTATTTTTCGTATATGCCTGTGTTGCTGCATTTCCTGCCGGCAGGATGCGGATACCAAAAAAACGCAATACGGACAGCACACACAAGGTAAATACGATTCCGCAGACCGCTCCTTGAAAAAAACTGCTTGATAAAATCTTTTTTAATCGTTTCATCGTGATCTCTCCTATGCTTCTTATTCTCGCAAAACAGCCTGAAACCGCAATTCGTTCAGGCTGTGTTATCTTTTCTGACTATTGACTTACGTAATTTAATGGATTTACATAGCTTCCGTTCACAGTCACTCCAAAATGAAGGTGTGGACCGGTCGAGATTCCGGTCGAGCCGACATTTCCAATGACATCTCCCTGATTTACCGTATCTCCGACCTTGACGCCCAATTTCGAGCAGTGCATGTAAACGGTATACAAACTGTTTCCATGATAGATCATAATGTAATTTCCCGCTGTAGAACTATATGTCGCCGTAACCACGGTTCCGGCTCCGGATGCCACGATCGCCGTTCCGGATGAAACGGAAATATCGATTCCTTTGTGATATGTGCTCGCTCCTGCAGTCGGACTTGTACGGGAACCAAATTTGGAAGAAATTCTTCCGGATACCTTTAACGGCCAGCGCAATTCGCCGGTATTTGCCGCATAGGAATCATTGGAAGAAGCCGGATCTGCACCATCCGTCGAAGTATTTCCACCGGATGCCTTTGCCGCCTGCTGTGACTTTTTCGCAGCCTCTGCTTCTTTTTTCTGAATTTCCTGCTGTTTTTGAAGCAAAAGTGCCTCTACCTTCTGTTCCTGTTTTGCCACTTCTGCATTATACGTCTGTACACGCTTATCTGTCACAGAAATTGCCGAATTCAATTTTTTCACTTCGTCTTTTTTGCTTGTTTTCAACTTTTTCAAGGAACTCTGGTCAGTAACCGCTTCATCCTGAAGACTGCAGATTTCATCGACTTTAGCTTCCATCAAGCTCTGCGTATGCTCGATTTCTGTCATACGCTCTGAATATTCTTTAAAAATGTTCGCATCGTATTCTGAAATTTTTTGTACATACTCTGAGCGGCTCAGAAAATCGGCAAAACTGGCTGCACTAAAAATCGCTTCCACATAACCATCTTCGCCATTTTCATACATATATTTTATTCGCTTTTTCATGATTTCATACTGCTCTTTTTGCTTTTTCTGCATATCAGAGCATTGTTCCTGAATCTTTGCCAGCTCTTTTCGCGAAGTTTCAATCTGCTTTTTCAGCCCCGATATGGTGTCCGAAATCTTTTCAATCTTTTTATCCACTTTTTTGATATATTTGAGAATATCGCCCTTGCTGTCTTCCAGTTCTTTCAGATCTTTTTCCAGGCTTACCAGACGGCTCTCCGCCTTCTTTTTTTCTTCTTCCGCCTGACGAATCTGCTGGTCATAGTCTGTCGTCGTACTTTCTTCTGCCTGTGCCGGCGGCTGCTGCAGCCCGGACAGACAATAGGAAAATACCAATGAGATCACAAAACCAATCGCAAGAATTTTTCGTTTCATCTCTGCCATCCCCCTTTAAATGTCCAAATGTTTACGTACCGTAAAGAAACTGCCGATAAAACCTACGCCGATTCCGATCAGCAGACACAGTGGAATCAATGCTTTGAATATCGTTCCGACCGGCAAAAAGGTCATCCAGCTCGAAATCATATCAAACTTCGTCTTAATGTACTGTATGATGGAGGAATAACTAACCAGAAGAATGACAAGCGGAATCACCGCTCCAATCAATCCAATCACCACGCCTTCCACGATAAACGGCGCACGAATAAAAAAGTCCGACGCTCCCATAAGACGCATAATTCCAATCTCGGCACGGCGTACCGTAATTCCCGTCGAAATCGTCGACTGAATCAAGAAAATTGACACCGCAAGCAGGATCACAATGATCGCAATAGAAATATAACTTACCAGACGGCTCGCATTTGCAAGACTTTTCGCGGCATCTGCCGACTGTTTTACCAAGCGCACACCTGCTATTTCACGAATATAAGATGCCAGTTCATCCTGTTTTGAAATATCTTTTACATAGACCTGATACGAGGCAGAATCTGCCAGCGGATTGTCCCCGGCAAAACTGTCTACGAGATCCGGATTATCCTTAAAATTTTCAGCAGCAAATTCCTTCCAGGCCTGCTCTGCCGATACAAATTCGATATGATCCACTTCCTCCCGGGATTTAATTGCTTCCCCGATAGAATCCATCTGTTTCTGCGAAGCACCCTCGTCAAAGAATACCGTAAGTCCGACGGAACTCTCCACTTCTTTGATCATATGACTGAAATTTCCAACAATAAAATAGAACATGCCAAATAAAAACAGGCACGCCGCCATCGTACTGATGGACGCGATTGTAAACATCCTGTTTTTCCGCATGCTCTTCAGTCCCTGACGGATACTATATAAAAATACACTAATCCCTCTCATATTCATAGCCACCTTTTTTATCATCACGAACAACGGTTCCTTCGCTTAACGTTACCACTCTTTTCTGCATCACATCCACAATATCATTGTTATGTGTTACTACCACTACCGTCGTTCCCATCTTATTTACTTCCTGCAACAGCATCATAATCTCCCAAGCATTCTGGGGATCCAGATTTCCCGTCGGCTCATCGGCCAAAAGGATTGTCGGCTGATTCACAAGAGCTCTGGCGATCGCTACACGCTGCTGTTCTCCACCGGATAACTCATTGGGATACGCATCTGCTTTGTCCGTCAGACCGACAATCGTAAGCATCGTCGTCACATTGCGGATCATCTCACGTTTGCTTCTGCCGATGATGCGCTGAGCAAAGGCAATATTTTCAAATACCGTCCTGTCTTTTAAAAGACGGAAATCCTGAAATACGACTCCAATATTCCGTCGATACAGGGGAACCTGTTTTCTCTTTAATTTATTTACAAGCCTTCCGGCAATATATAGTTTTCCGGAAGTCGGATCCAGTTCCTTCAGCAGCAGTTTAATAAACGTTGACTTTCCGGAACCACTTTTTCCTACGATAAATACAAACTCGCCATTTTCAATCTGCAGCGTGACATGCTTTAATGCATCCACACCGGTCTGATATTGCTTGCTTACGTCATCCAGCGCAATAATCGGCAATTGATTTGCTGTCATCTCTTCTCATCCTTTCCCCTGTCACCAGTCTCATACTCTGTCAATCAATAATCTATGGTTTCAAGATAGTTCATATACTTCACAACCATAAGGGCAATTTTAAAAGTAATAGCATCATCAAAAATACGCAAATCCAGTCCTGTACTCTTTTCCAACTTATCCAAACGATATACCAGAGTATTCCTATGAATATATAACTGTCTTGACGTTTCAGATACATTCAGGTTATTTTCAAAGAACTTATTGATTGTCGTCAATGTTTCTTCATCAAACTGATCCGGTGTCTTTTCTTCAAAGATCTCCTTGATAAACATTTTGCAAAGAGGCATCGGCAACTGATAGATCAAACGACCGATTCCCAGATTACTGTAAGCGACAACTTTCTTATCGCTATAGAAAATCTTTCCGACATCAAGAGCCATCTTCGCTTCTTTGTATGATCTGGAAACTTCTTTGAGTTCTTTTACGATCGTACCGAATGCCACATGGACACGGGACATTGCTTCGGTATTGAGCATGTCTACGATGACATGTGCCGTCTTTTCGAGATCTTCAATCTGATCTTTCTCCCCAATCTCTTTTACAAGAATAATATTTTTTTCATCCACCGCAGTAATAAAATCCTGCGTCTGTGTTGCAAACATACTTCGCACCGTCTCCAGTGCTCCGGAATCCTTTTCTTTATTCGTCTCAATAATAAAGACAACTCTTCGCGCACTCATCTCAATGTGCAGCTTTTTGGCACGGTTATAGATATCCACCAAAAGAAGATTATCTAACAGAAGGTTTTTGATAAAATTATCTTTGTCATAACGCTCTTTGTAAGCCACCAAAAGTCCCTCAATCTGAAGCACGATCATCTTCCCGATCGTATATGCTTCCTCCGAATCTCCCCGGATCACAATTACATATTCTAACTGTCCTTCATCATATACTTTAAAATAATGGCATCCTTTTACCACCTGACTGTCTGCCGGTGACTGAACAAAACTCAAGCCATCTTCATGATTTACCGAAAAATCCTCTGATGTCGTCGCCAATGTATTTCCCTCTGCATCTGACACACATAGATCATTTTTTATAATCCCCTTAATCCCTTCAATCGTATTTTGCAAAATCTGATTTGATATCATTGCCACACCTCCGAAAATAGTCTACTCTTGTCGCATTATAATTTATTGTACCATTTTTTTGGAAAAAACGCAAGAAATGATTTAAGGGATGCCTGTTTAGGCATCCCTTATTTTTACTCACATATGTAAGTTGAATCCTAGTTTGTAATTGTAACTTCTGTCTCCTTGTCGAAGAGGTGAATCTTCTCAGCATCCAGAGCGATTTTAATCGTATCACCAGGACGAGCTGTTGTACGAGGATTAACACGTACTGTGATATCTGTATCTTCGATCGTGAAGTACAAGAATACTTCTGCACCAAGCATCTCGTATACTTTAACAGTAGCTTCCAATGTAGTATCAGGAGAACTGCTGATGAACATTTCCTCATCTTTAATGTCTTCCGGACGAATACCAAAGATGATGTCTTTATCTTCATAACCATTCTCGATCAGTTTCTTAGCTTTGCTCTCTGTCAGTTTCACAGAGTTGTTACCAAATACAAGAAGTACATCGGAACCGGAAACGGTTACTCTTGCTTTGATGAAGTTCATCTGAGGAGATCCAATGAATCCGGCAACAAAGAGGTTGTTTGGTCTCATATACAAATCCAATGGACTGTCTACCTGCTGTACAATACCGTCTTTCATAACAACGATACGAGTACCAAGTGTCAAAGCCTCTGTCTGGTCATGTGTTACGTAGATAATTGTTGTTTCCAGTCTCTGATGCAATTTAGAAATCTCGATACGCATCTGTACACGGAGTTTTGCATCCAAGTTAGAAAGCGGCTCATCCATCAGGAATACTTTAGGATCACGTACGATTGCACGTCCCATAGCAACACGCTGTCTCTGACCACCGGACAAAGCCTTTGGTTTACGATCAAGCAAGTGCTCGATATCAAGGATTTTAGCTGCTTCATGTACAAGGCGGTCAATCTGGTCTTTTGCAACTTTTCTCAGTTTCAAACCAAATGCCATATTGTCATATACGGACATATGTGGATACAAAGCGTAGTTCTGGAATACCATCGCAATATCTCTGTCTTTTGGCTCAACGTCGTTCACCAATTTATCACCAATCCACAACTCACCGCTGGAAATCTCTTCCAAGCCGGCAATCATACGAAGTGTAGTAGATTTACCACATCCGGATGGTCCTACAAAAATAATAAACTCTTTGTCTTCAATCTCTAAGTTAAAGTCCTTAACAGCGTGAAAGCCGTTTGGATATACTTTATTGATGTTTTTTAAAGATAAACTTGCCATTTGAAATTCCTCCTAGGATATAATATTGTCACAAACATCTAACTGATACTATACACTATCTTTATCAAAAACACCATATTCAAAATACCTAAATAATTCAAAAATCTTTTGTGTAAATTGCACAGATTCCGTTTAGCATGCTAATCACCGATGCTAAAACCTTCCCCTAACACCTCTCTGGCATCGGCAACAATCACGAATGCCCGCTCATCAGCCTCCTTAACATATTTTACCATAGAAACAGCCTCACGGCGTGAAACAACACACATTAAAATCTGCTTTTCCTTCCCGGAATACATACCGTTTCCCCGAAGTGCCGTCACCCCGCGCTCAAATTGGTGCAGAATAATTTCTGCAATTTCTGCCGACTGATCGGAAATGATATACATAATTTTTGCATAACGCATTCCGGATGTCACTCCATCCATTACTTTCGAAGTCACAAAAACCGCTACAATGGAATACAGTGCCGTCCGCACACCAAAAACCAGCATACCGGCAACAACAATTATACCATCGACAATTCCTATGATATTTGCCAGCCGCATCATTGGGAACAGCGGATGTAAAAGGGTACTTAACAAATCCGTGCCACCGGTGGAACTTCCTGCAAGAAACACAAGTCCAAGCCCTCCACCATGAAACGCACCACCCAGTATTGCCGCCATCAAATAGTCCTGATGCGTAACGGAGGTAACGGGAATCACCGCTAGTGCCAGTGAGAACGTAATCATGGCATACAGAGAACGAAATAAATATTCCCTTGTGTGGAATTTTCTCGCCATAAAAAATAAAGGTATGTTTAAAAGAAATGTCACAGCAAACACCGGGATTCCAAATAATTTTTCAAGTACAATTCCCACACCTGAAAATCCTCCGGTAACCATTGACATCGGCTCATAAATGAGACAGGTTCCCAAAGCCATCAAAAAAGTTCCCATGGTAATCATACCATAGGAACGAAAGATACGCTTCTCTGATATGGACATTTTTGTTACCTCCGAAATTTTTTCTTGGTATTATAATCGTCCATTTTCCTATGAAATATACGCCTTCTTAGCGACTGAGAATACGGCATCACCAAAAACCAGCGGTAAACACCTCCCAGATGTAGTTTTTTCAGCCATTTCGGCACCGGCACATTTTCCCGGAACAAAAGCGGCATCACACTTCCTATCACCACACAAAGTTTGGTATTCACCTTCGCACGGTTATTCTCAAGCCACTCCTCCTGCTCTGTGCTCTCCATCGATAAAAGCACAATATCCGGCAGTTTCATGTTAATGTCATTAATCAGACTCTCCTCTGCAACTTCTCCATCCGCCACATAGATACCAACAATCTGATCTCTGTCAATATATTCGGATAAAAAGCGATATACCATTTTGGCTTCTTTCTCACTTCGCAGCACCAAATAAATTGTCCGGTTATTCTCGTTTGCAAGCGAAAGCAGTTCTAACTCCGCGTGATAATCAACTGCCATACCGCCGGTCTCCAAAACATCAACATGATGTCTTGTCAGTATTGCTTTTTCACCGGGGAGAACAAGGTCTGCATGAGCGAGCGACTCACGCACCAGCTCATTTTTATCATAGGCATCCATATAATCCAGTGAAATAACATGTGCTACATTCACCGTTTCATTCTCCAGAAAATTCTGCATTTCCTGCTTCAGTGTTTCTTTGGTCAGCAAATCCACCTGCATGTCCATGATATTTACTTTAGTCCCCACGTAAACACCTCGCTTTCTGTCAGAATGTTCGGTTTTCGTTACTGTATGTCATCATCTGTACCGAGTACAATCTCGATAGATGCGCCGCTGCTCATATTATCAGCCGTCTGAATCAGTGGGTTTTTGAAATATTTCTTCAATGCATTGGCTTTCTTTTTCTTTGTTGCATAAATAACTGTCTGCGAACGGATGTTACCTGTCGCATTACCAACACCTTTTACTTCATAACCGTCTTCCTGAAGTATTTTCTGATATTTTGCAGCAAGTCCGGTTATCTTACTTCCATTATAAATCCACACCGTTCCTTTATTTTCCGTGGAAGATGTACTGCTCGTGCTGTTTTGTGCACTCTGGTAAGCTTTTTTCTCCCAGATCTTCTCAATCATCTTGGCAGTTTTTGTTTTATCTAACTTAAATTTCTTATTAAACGTCTGCCCTTTTGCACAATATGTGTGAATATATTCGCGATTGACCTGGTTTAATTCTTTGCTGTAATGCTGCTTCTGACTCAATGTCACATCACTAATCAAAGAATCCCATTTAGATTCAATCAAATCATTCATATCACTTTCATCGCTGCACTTCGCTGCCTCATCCAAAAGCTGTTTTGTCGGGCAGAGTTTTTTCTTTTTGCCATTCTCCCATTCAAAACATTTGTTAAATTCATCCGACGTCATCGCGGTAAAATAACCGATATCTGCTTTTAATTCCTCCTGCAAAATAAGAATACCATACTCATATTTGACATCTCCTTCAAAATAAGAAGAAATTTCTGACATCGTAATCACCTGCGGCAGTTTGGAACTTTTCTTTAATAAATCATTATAGGTCTTTGCCGAAATCGTAATCTGCGTACTGGCAGGAATCGTCACATATGTCATGTTCTTCGTTCCGGCATCAAACAATTCAAGCACCATTGCATCGATTTTTCCGCTCTTCTTGTCATAGCTGTAAATTAAGTTGCTGGATTCCATGCTGCCGGGATTTACATCAATCACATGCTCGTACTGCGTACTTCTCTCCACTCGCTGCGTCTGTTTCAAAAACAGCATTGTAAGATAATAACTGAGTACACCTACGCCTAACAGCAATACAATAACACCAATTGTCTTAAAAAAATTAATAAGTATAATTTGTGCAATACTTCGATTTTTCATACTATTCCTCCCGCAAAAATTGCGTGCCATGTGCACATAAGTATTAGTATTATATCAGATATTAAGTTAGATTATGTAGCACTAATTTGGACATATTAGGAACAGAAAGGTTTAATGCGAAAAGCGTTAAAAAAGGTAATAAAGTGATAATGTAATAGCACAATAGCGTGTTATTATGATAGGATGATAAAGTAATAGACTGATAAAACGTTATCACATTGTTGCTTTATCAATCTATCGTTCCTTTTAATATGCAGCCCGGTATTTACCTTCCTCTTTGTCTTCCAACATGTTAAGGTATGAGGCATAACGCGATTCGCTGATGTAGTGTTCCTCCACGGCTTTTCGTACGGCACATCCCGGTTCGTGGCGATGCGTACAGTTACCGTAACGGCAATCGGCAGAGAACTTAAATATCTCCGGGAAATAGTGTCCTATTTCCTCCTCTTCCATATCGAATGTTCCGAAACCTTTGATGCCCGGTGTGTCAATGATATATCCGTCTCCCGGAACGGGAAACATCTCAGAGAACGTAGTGGTGTGCATTCCTTTGTTGTGGTAGGCGGAAATCTCCCCCGTTTTTACGTCCTGTTCAGGCAATATTGCGTTGATGAGCGTTGATTTTCCTACACCGGAGTGACCGGAGAAAAGTGTTACCCGCCCTTTAAGTTCTTCCTGAATGAGTTCAATGCCTTCACCGGTTTTGGCGGAGACTTTAAAGCAGGGATAACCGATAGTGGTATAGAGATTGATGAGGCTGTTCATATAATGAAGTTCCTCTTCATTGTATGCGTCTATTTTATTGAAGATGATCTTTACCGGAACACGGTATGCTTCGGCAGAAGCCAGAAAACGGTCGATAAAGGTGGTGGATGTTTCCGGATAGTTGACCGTTACGATAAGCATGCTTTGGTCAAGGTTTGCAGCGAGAATGTGCGATTGCTTGGAGAGATTGGAAGCACGACGGATAATGTAATTTTTCCGGTCTTCTATTTCACTGATGAGAGCAGTTCCTTCCGGATTCAGAATGATTTGTACATAGTCTCCCACAGCTACCGGGTTGGTACTGCGAATGCCTTTTAACCGGAAGTTACCCTTGATTTTGCACTCTACACATTTACCTTCGTCGGTTTTTACCAAATACCAACTACCTGTATTTTTTATTACCAGTCCCCTCACTACTAATTAGATGAGTAATGAAGAATGGAGATATTCTCCATTCTTCATTAAATTATTATACGGTCATGATTTCTTTGTCCTTTGCAGCCAGCATATCATCAATTTGCTTGATGTATTTATCGTGAATCTTCTGCAATTTCTCTTCACCTCCTTTTTGTGCATCTTCTGCCAGGCCGTCTTTAACAGACTTCTTTAGGCCATCGATTGCATCACGGCGGGCATTGCGTACGCTCACTTTGGCAGTTTCACCTTCTCCTTTACACTGTTTGGCTAGTTGTTTACGACGTTCTTCCGTCAAAGGAGGGATACCAAGACGGATAATTTCACCATTATTTTCAGGCATAATGCCAAGGTCAGAGTCGATAATGGCTTTTTCGATGACACGGAACATGCTTTTGTCCCATGGTTTGATGGTGATACTACGAGCATCCGGAGTGGATAAAGCAGCTACGTTGCTGAGGGCTACCATACTTCCATAAGAGTCTACGCGGATACCATCCAACAGTCGGGTACTCGCTTTTCCGGCGCGGATATGTGCCAGTGCTTCTTCCAGATACATGATGGCCATATCCATTTTTTCTTGTGCATTGTCAAGGCAAGTCTTTACGTCTACCATATTTTTGATATTTAAAGTTGCTATTTGGTTGATTGATTAGCAAAAGTATACTATTTTTTGTTTATCTGCAACAGCATACTCATCTTTTTTATAAGCGACTTGCCGATGATAATCAATGTAACGGCAGTGATAATATTCCAATTGAATGTCGATTGCAATTGAGAACCGAAATCATTCTTTGAACATTTGCCTTTTTCCAAGCCGAATTTAGTTTCATCTACTTCTGAATTACCGATGTAACGCAAGTTATAGGTCAATGGAGCCATAAACACGGAAAGATTGAATTTCTTTTTGTTCAGTTTATAGTCCATACCGATACTGACTGCTAAATCTGCCGGAGACATGAAAGCAGAAACCAAATCTTCACTATTGGCCTTGTATCCATGGCAAAACTGAGTCTTGAACTCTGAAGAAATCGTATAATACCAATTTTTAAGTGCTCTTAAACCTAACTTATTATATAAGCGGAGTTGGTCGGTATTAAAGAGGTATTTATGGTATTCATCCGACGGAGTGGAAGTCATGCCCAACTTAGCTTCAAGCTGATTCTCGAACAAGATCTTCTCGTTGTCGTTGTAATTTGCAAATATCTGAAAAGTAGCTAATCCGGAGAAGTTACTTTCTCCTCCCTTATACCAGTTGTCCGAAAGGTGGTTCTGGCTGATCTGCAACGATCCGTTACCACCGGTCACCCACCAGTTAGGCTTGCTGA
>OIXG01001335.1_pt1 | contig 24070 bp, 28 predicted proteins | sample 1587731 | NCBI WGS metagenome assembly OIXG01 (sample SAMEA3888908, study PRJEB22519) | human gut metagenome | biome: human gut; feature: human-associated habitat; material: faeces | place: Denmark | collected 2010
TTTCAGACTTACAAAGCTATATGCTTAATCCCCCCTGGTTTATCGGGTGAGCCCACGACAGGCGCAGTGCCTTTAAGTAAGCGCACAAAAAAAGCTTAGAAATGTCTCACGACATCACTAAGCTCCAATTTTCTAACTAACTTATTATCAACTATTCATTACTTTTCTGAGTGCAAAATTACAAGAAATAATGAAACCTTAATATGTTTTTCATTAAAAAATGCACGTAAACGTTTTCGATTCACGAAAAAATGATGTATCTTTGCAGAAGATTGGCGGCACTCGGCAATTTGAAAGCAAGTTTTCATTGCGCTCGTTTGCACAATCTTTGCAGAAGATTGGCGGCACTCGGCAATTTGAAAGCAAGTTTTCATTGCGCTTGTTTGCACAATCTTTGTAGAAGATTGGCGGCACTCGGCAATTTGAAAGTAAACTTTCATTGCGCTTGCTTGCTTTATCTCTGTACAAAAAAGGCAGCAAGATGCCATGTTGAAATTAATATATAGCTTAAACTTATTTACCACACATGAAGCCACGCAGAACATCACTCAAAGATCTCGCCGACCATCTGGGCGTGAGCATAGCTACCGTATCAAGAGCTTTGCGAAACAGCCATGAGGTGGGAGAGGAGATGACACGAAAAGTGAAAGAGCTTGCCAAGCAGTTGAACTACCGTCCCAATCCCTTTGCGCAAAGCCTTCGCAAAGAAGCGCCAAGGGTCATTGGAGTTATCGTTCCCAACTTGGTAACCCATTATTATGCAGCTGTGCTTGATGGTATAGAAGATTATGCCTCCAAACAGGGCTACTCTGTTATCAGTGCCAACAGTCATGAGGACCATACACGCGAAGAGCGTGCCCTCGACAACTTCCTTAATATGCATGTGGAAGGCATCATCGCCTGTCTGGCACAGGATACTGTGGATTATTCCCATTTCGAACAACTCCATGACATGAGCATTCCGCTCGTATTCTTTGCCAGATGCTGTCTCGAAGACAAGTTCTCGCAGGTGGTGGCTAATGGAGATGTTGCAGCACAGGAAGCCACTCAGCACATGATAGAGACGGGCTCCAAGAGGATAGCCTTCATCGGAGGACCAAATAATCTGGATATGGTACGCCGACGCAAACATGGTTATCTCGAGGCTTTGCGTGAAAACCGTATCACGATAGACCGAGACCTTGTGGTGTGCGACAAGATAGACTTCGAGGTGGCTCGCAACAATACCCTTCGACTGCTTGAGGGCCCCAATCCGCCAGATGCCATTCTTGCCTTTAATGACATCATCACCTATGCTGCCTTTGATGCCATCAAGGCCAAGGGACTTCGCATACCTGAAGATGTGGCCATCATCGGTTTCACCGATGGTGATGCTGCTGCCTTTGTTACTCCTCGTCTCACTGCCATTATGGACAAGGCGCACGAGCAGGGTGCAAAAGCCTGCGAACTGCTCATGAGAAATATCAATGGAGATAATAAGATATATAAGGAGGTGGTTCCGATGATTCTCAAGATACGCGAAAGTTCTGAGAAGCTTTAAATACCCCACCTGCCTGCTACCGAATAAACCTAATAACGACAACAAAAACCTGATGTTCATGACGCTAAAAACAAATACTACATTCAAGACACTACCAGCTATCTATGATAGATGAATAGCGATTCATGTAAACATAAAAAACTCGCAAGACTCAGTAGAGTCTTGCGAGTTTTTTTATGTATGATTACGTTCTTATGCTCTCGGATATTGTAATTTCTTACAGAACTTCCGAACATGAGAATGTTCAGTTTGTAAGAAGGATACACACGTATGCTGATTGGTATTTCTTTTACCAGTTGTCTGGGTTGAACGGGTCTTCATCTTTGTTGAATGTACCTTCTCCCTTGTCCCAGATGATTTCGCCCCAGCTGGATGGCTCTTCTGGTACTTCAGGGTCTTGTGGCTTGGTGTATTCCGTCCATTTAAGAGAGCCTGCGCAGATGCTGCAAGTCTCAGCCATGATGGTTGTGGTCATAGGACACATATATCTTTTTTTCATCGTCTGTCGATTTTGAGTGTTTTACTAATTGTTTTGTTAGTCCTGGCTTTCTTGCTCAAGACTTGTAGCTCCCGATTATCTCTTGATAACTTTCTTGCCGTTCAGAATGTAGATTCCACTTGGAAGTCCGTCCAAGGAACTGCTGTTGCTGATGAGTTGACCATTCAGGCTATAGATGCCATGGGCGAATCTGTCAATTCTGCTTTCTTCTTTGCCATAGATGATGGGGGTGATGCCTGTGGTCTTGTCCAAGGATACACCATCAAGGAAAACGTTGGCAGGTTTGGCTGGGGTGCCATCAGAGGCGGACTTAGGTGCAAACCATACGCTGAAGCCTCGCAAGCCTCTTGCTCTTTTAGCGGAACTATAATACATGTTGCCTCTATAGAAGAAGTAGCAGCCCGTCAGGTCGCTGCGACCCTCTATGATGGTTGGCTTGTCCGTGATGGTCCATTTGCCGTAATCAACATCGCCCTCTGTTGTATTCTGTGTGCCTGGTCCGAAGGTTCTGGCAAATGTTCCAAAGGCTGTCATAGTGCCGTTGCCTGTGACGAATGGAGTTCCTGAACCGTCAACGACAATACTGCTGTTGGTTGTCCAGTTCGTTGTATTCATATTGCTGAGGTCGTTCTTGTTCTCTTTGTTAACAGCGAATGTGACATTGGGAATGTCGATATGGTTCTTGCCGATGATCACCGGTACATCCTTTGCCTGGTCGTTGCCTGTCGAACTCAGCAATGCCTTGTAGGCAGGTGTCTGTTCCTGTTCGGTATGCTTGGTAGGGAAAATGATGTAAGGTACGTAGGCTTCCATCACAGTCGCGTCGTTTCCAACCTTGCTCATGTCTATGCTGACAAACTGTATCTCATTGCTGGTCAACTTGTCGAGCTTTGCCAGTTTCACGTTAGGACCGAATGCCTGGGTGAGTTGGTCCTTAGTAAGGCTTACGGGCAAGACGAAGCCATTCCACTTGTCCTTGTCGAAGGTCTTGTTGAGGTGTAGTGTCACACTCTTGTAGGTGTTGGAGCAATTCTCCAGATAATCCAGGTTGTCTCTGTCCTGGTCGAGGACCAAGTCGCCATCAGTTGTCTTGCTTGTATAGAGGAGGCGGAAGTCATCGAATACTGTCCACTCTGATTCCCCAGGCTTCGTGTCATTCTGCGTTCCGATTTCGATACCGAATCGGATAGTGCCGCCACCTTCTGGCACCTGTACCAGCACGCTGTTGAAGTATTTGTGACTGCCGTAGAATTCCTTGGCAGCATAGTCCATATTCTGCTCTTCGATATGTAGCGCTTTCTTTTCCTGTGCAGACATGTAATCAGTCTGTCCCAGAATGGTGGCATGCATCGTCTTGGTGTCCGCAGTGTTGTCGCTCTTCACCAAGCAGGCATAGAGCTTTGCCTTAGTGGTAGTGGAGAATCCCTTGCACTCGATGACGTATGCACCACCATGAGTCACAGTGACATCCTGATAGATGATGCCTCGGAAATTCTTGGCATCAGCACAATAGTATTTGCCGCAATGACGTTCGTAATTCTTGTTTCCTGTGAACGTGATAGCATTGCTGCCGTCGGGAAATGTGTAGCTTTCTATCGTTTTATTATCGAAATCATTGGTATATGACTCGCTTATCGTGCAATAGCCGGCAGTTGTTGCATCGCTGTTAACGTAAGGTTTGTAATAATGCTCCAAACCCAATCTGATCTTGCCTTCTTCACTTCTTCCATATTGATAAGCCTTCCAGTTGCTCATAGCCGCATTCTCACGAGAGAAGCCTGGGCATTGCAGACGGAAGGTCAGGTCGATGGACGAGATGATGTTGTCGGTGTTCTCGTGCTGGAGATCTAATATCTGTTGGTAAGACAGGAATCTCCATTCGTCGTTGCCGTCGGGTATCTCTTTGCTTTTCACGACATAGCAGTTCTTGTCAACGTCGCCTTGTGTTTTGGCTGCGATGAGGTAATACTTGGTCCTGTCAAAAATTGGAAGTATGTTCGTAGACAATGGGGTTTTGCTCTGCGTGTATAGCCTGTAGGTGTTGGGCTTGGTCTTGTCATTAACAGCCTCCAGTTTCCAGCCTCTCTTGACGATCTTTTTCGAGTCTTTATCAATATATGCTCTGTCAATATACACACCATTGTCTATAGATTCAGAACCCCTATACCCAGTCTCGTATTCCAGGTAGTTGCCCTCTTTTTTCGATTCCTTTGTGTCAAACTTCTGAGCAAGGTGAATCCACTTGTCTTCGTCGATATGTATCCATAGCGGCATTCCGTATTCTTTCAAGGAGACATGATTTCCCCAATAGCCTCCTGCATTGAGCAGCAGACCCGTCTTGACATTGTAGAGGAAGAAAATCTTGGTCTTGTCTTCTTCAGGAAAGGTGTAGTCGCTGATGTTAGCAGCTTTTACCTGATCCTCGCTGCAACCTTTCAGCGATTCGATGCCCGTGATGTGGGTTCCATTCGTATTGGTATCCTGGGCTTGTACTTGGAGACTTCCTCCAATGACGAATAGAAGCACGACAAGGAGAGCAATGAATGTGGTGAATCTCTTTTGTGCTGCTTCGTTGTTCTGTTGTTGTAGTTTTTTTCTCATTTCATTTCAATTTAGAAAAGTCTTTGTGTAAGTTTTACTCATACTATTTCCGACGCTCAGTTCTTGGTGATGAATAGTTGGAGCGCCAGTTTTAAACATTTGCAAAGATAGTGGAAACTTTGGTGTGAGTACTTGTAATATTAGAAAAATTACTCTTTTTACAATTTCAAAAATGGAAAAAATGACGCAAAAGTGTAAAAAAGAGTGAAAAATGTCGCTTTTTTGTATTAATTCGTGGGGGTAATAATTATTTTTTGTATTTTTGTATTGCGTAATTAAAATTGTATATGATAGAGTTGTTAGAGCATTATTTCATTGTGTTGATTCAATGTGTTGGAGCCATTTATTTTGGCCTCGGCATTGTCCTGTTGTTCGGAAAAGTGCCTCTTGCTGCCGAATATCTTCCTTATCGCAAGGCGAAGAGATGTTTGGCAACTACATATTTTATCATGGGATTGAATCTTTTCGTCTACTTAGCTATTTACACCTCTGACGATTGGAAAGAGCTCAATCCATATATCAAGTGCTCTGATTTTATCTTCTTCTGTCTGGAAGCCATCTTCTTCTTTTCTACTTTCTTCTATTTGTTGGACGAGAAGTATATGTCGTGGCGAAACTTCAGTAAGGACTGGATTGTCTTACTGACATCTGTTGCCCTGATGATAACTTCCACCATAGGAGTCTTTGGCAAAGCGGGTGCTTGGGTCTCGTGGTTCCCCTTCTTCATATTCTTTGTGCAATACGTGTTGTTCTTGAGACGTTTCTATATCCTATATAATGAGAAGAGGAGTAAACTGGACAATTACTTTGCGGAGGATATGCAGCAGTTTATGTTCTGGATCAAGAAGAGTGTCATCCTCATCATCCTTATCAGTGTGCTGTGTTTCACCACGTTGCTTGGGGGCATTATCTACAATTATCTTTTCCAGGTTTATGTCGTCTCTGCCAATTTCTACATAGCCATCAGTTTCATCAACTATGCCTCCATGTATGGTAAGTTGAACAGCGCTGAGGTAACGGACAAAGAAAGGATGGAGACAGATACAGAAAAACTGAAATCCTCGAAGACAGACAACTATGAGCAGCTCTTTGGCGAGCAAGTGAAGAGATGGATTTCCGATAAGCGGTTCCTCGCTCCTCAGTTGACGATAGATGACTTGGCGGCAGAGATGGGTACCAACAAGCTATATATGTCTCGCTATATCAACCGTAAACACGGTACCAACTTCAGCACCTGGATTACGAAGCTGCGTCTGGAAGAGGCAAAAAGCTATATGCGTGAGAATCCGAATGTCAAACAGGAAGAGGTGGCTATCTATTCCGGTTTCTCCTCGTCCTCTTATTTCTCAAGGGTGTTCTCGCGCTTTGAGAGCATGACGCCAGCAGCCTGGCGTAAGGAACAAAATGTTTAAAATAGTGCTGCCGAATGTGTGGGCTATCTTTATCGTCCAGGTGATGTCTTAACTCCTCAGCGACCGTAGGGAGCGATAACTTCTTTAACTCCTTTAACTTCTGAATTTGCGAAACTTAATCATAAAACGACTTAGACAATGAATGTACGAGTAGAAGGGGCTACTGCCAGTTTGGCAGCGCCTATTGCCTCACTCATTATGGAGGCGATGAATCATGAGTGTTGCCAGAATCTGGCAGGTAAAGATCATACGATAGAGGATTTCCGACGGGTGATGACGGAACTGGTGGCTCTCGATGACAGTCAGTACAGCTATCGCAATACGCTTTGTGCTTTTACTGATGATGGTCGGTTGGCTGGCATCTGTGTATCTTATGATGGAGGTGAGCTGCATCGTTTGCGCCGTCGTTTCATAGAGGCTGCTCAACGGGAGTTTGGTATCGACTATTCGGATATGGACGACGAGACACAGGCTGGCGAGCTTTACATCGACAGCATCGCTGTGTCGGAAGAGTTCCGGGGACATGGCATTGCCAAATATTTGCTGAAAGCAGTCATCGAGCGTGCACGTGAGATGGGATTGCCTGCTGTAGGACTGCTTGTCGACAAGGGAAACCCTCGCGCGGAGTCCTTATATAATAAGGTGGGATTTCTGTACGCCAATGATTCTGCATGGGGAGGCCATGAGATGCGGCATCTGCAATATCAGATAGACTGAACGGTCGCTTAAAGAAATATGGCTGTCGACAATCCTTAGGAGAGTTGACAGCCATATTTCTTTTGTAGCTTTTATTATTATTTTTCCAGTTCTTCTATCTCGCTCTCATCCATGTCGCGGTCCAACCGGTCGCGCCACAGATACTTGCGTGTCTCGTGTACGATGATGCCGCTGAGGCAGAGCAGGGATACAAGGTTAGGTATTGCCATCAGGGCGTTCATACAGTCGGCGATGTTCCACACCATCTCCAGTCCGATGACACTGCCCGCAAAGATGCTGACGATGTAGAGCACACGGTAGGTCAGCATCCAGCGCTTGCCCTTGAGATACTCCACGCAGCGCTCGCCATAATAGCTCCAACCTAAGGTGGTGCTGAAGGCAAAAGTGGCTAAACCGAAAGTGAGCAGAGGAGCTCCGATGTATGGAATCTTGCTGAAGGCAGCCTTCGTGAGGGCAGCTCCGTTGTGATAGTCGATGTCGGGGTAGGCAATGATGCTTGAGGTGATGACCAGACCTGTAAGGGCACAGATGATGACGGTGTCCCAGAAGGTGCCTGTCGATGAAACAAGAGCCTGGCGCACAGGGTTGCGTGTCTGTGCAGCTGCGGCTACGATAGGAGCAGAACCAAGACCCGACTCGTTGGAGAACAGACCACGGGCTATACCATATCGGGCTGCCATCATCAATGTGCTGCCAGCGAAGCCGCCTCCTGCCGCGCGGGTAGTGAAGGCAGACTCAAAGATAACCTTGATAGCCGGCCACAGATAGGCATGGTTGACAAAGAGAATATAGATGCATCCCAACACATAGAAAAGTGCCATGAAGGGAACAAGCATTCCACATACTCTTGATATTGATTTCACTCCTCCTATAATGACGGCTGCTCCCAAGGCGCATACAACGGTTCCTGTGATGTAGGGAGAAATGCCATACTGGTTTTCTACGAGGGTAGAGATGGCGTTTGCCTGTACGGTGCTGCCGATGCCGAAAGAGGCTATCGCGGCAAAGAGTGCGAAGAGGATGGCGAGCCATTTCCAGCCCAGACCTTTCTCCAAGGCGTACATAGGACCACCCAACATTTGGCCGCGCTGGGTCTTCACACGATACTTAACTGCCAATAAACCCTCGGCATATTTGGTGGATATACCGAATACACCTGTTAGCCAGCACCACAGCACAGCACCCGGACCACCCAGGGCGATGGCTGTTGCCACACCTATGATGTTGCCCGTACCTATTGTGGCGGCAAGTGCAGTGGCAAGAGCGCCAAACTGGGATACATCACCCGTGGCATTCTTGTCTTTCTTGACGGATAACTTGATGGCCTTGAAAATCTTACGCTGCGGGAAATGCAGACGGATCGTAAGAAAGAGGTGTGTGCCCAAGAGCAGAATAATCATGGGCCAACCCCACAAGAATGAGCTTAGCGTTGCGAAAATGTCGTTTAGTGTATCCATAATCTCTCTTATTTTTTTACCTGTTTGTTATTTGTCTGTCTCTTTTATTATCCCATGTTCTATTCTTATCCTTACGTTGCTGTAACCCATGGCCAGGAACATTCCCTCAAACTGCGCCTTGGCATTTTCCTCTGCCTTGGCGATGTTGGCCTTTGTAAAGCATCGTCTGCTCATAGCTTCATAGGCTCTTTTGTACATGTCCTGCCGGTCTTTACCGGTCCATTTGCCTTCTTCGAAGAACGAACGTGTCTTTGCTTCATCAATGAAGTTGCGGTCGAGGAGCCTGATGGGAGGCAGGGTGCAGATGATGGTGTCGCCCTCGGCGCTCAGCCATTCAGTGCCCACCTCTCGCATGTTGATGCCCAGCCTGAGGGTGCCATAGTAGATTCTTACCAGTTCGTCGTCGCTGATGAGCCCTTTTCTCACGGTGTCTATCAGTTCCTCATCGCTGATGGACAGGAATTCCCACTGTCCGATGGCTTCGATACTCTTGATCTGTGTAGGCGAGAGCGTGGTCTTGCCTTCTTGTTGCATCGAGATGGAGTTGTCCTTGTTGAGCCAGTACAGACCTCCGCCGATGATGACGATGAGCAGGAGTATGACGATGATTTCAAATTTTCTCATATCTGTAGTACCTTACTTGTTCTCAACCGATGTGCCGTCGATGAGGCTTGAAAGATCGGATGAGGTAAACTTCTTTCTGAAACTAATCTTGATGTTCTCGGCTTTGAATCCCAAGTTGACGAGCATGGGTACCAAGGTGTGCGCTGCACTTTGGCGGGCTGTTTCCAGAATATCCATGCGTGGAATGTCGTTGATGATGCCCTTTCGTCCTTCCTGCTCGTAGCTGCTGAGTTCTTCATCGCTGAAGTTGCTGCGTGTCAGCGATACGAACTTCTTGATTCCTTCGTGGTCTATCTTGCTGCTTGTCAGCATCACCTTAGGATCAGGGAGGATGATTTCAATCTTCTCGCCCTGCCGTCTCACGTTCTTTTCGTTGAAGCCTTTGAAGTCGATATATGCCTTGAGGGTGGCGTCCATAGGGATGGCAACCTTGCGCTTTCCTCCAGGCAGACTGATGTCGAACTCGTTTTTCAGTATAGAGCCTTTCAGTCTGAGTTGGTCGTCGTGGGTGATGATTCTGTGAACCTGTGCCTCGGCTGTATATAGACGACTGCATTTCTGTATCTGCATCACCATCATGGGAATGGTGTCGAGAGCCTTCTCTTTCTCTTTGGCTTGTCTGCCTGTACAAGCAGAGAATATGATAGCAGTTGTCATAATGACAAGTAAAATGGTCTTTCTCATACTAATTGTTTTGTTTTCGTTGCAAAGGTACGACAATTTGAGTAAATAACCAAATAGTATCAGTCAATTTTATACTTTTCGTCTTTGTTTTGTGATAATCTGTAGCTTTTGGGTAGTTAAAAATAACACTAAGTGTGGTCAACTCAAATAGAAGAACCACAGAAAAAGTTTTTTCAGCCTATTAAAATCTATGTTCTATAGTATGGAACTTATGTTCTAAAGTTTCGAACTTATGTTCTAAAGTATGGAACTTGTGTTCTAAAGTATCGAACTTATGTTCTAAAGTATAGAACATAGATTTTTTGCAAGTGTCAGAACAAATTCATGATGAACTTAAAACTATTCGACCTGTACGGTTGGAACGCCCTGAAAGGGCAGAAGCTCTTAGCCCAGGGCAACGCCCTGGGTATAAAGGCAGTCAGCAAGTCGCCCTGTAAGGGCAAAAGCTTTACTAATTGCCGGGAATTTTAAAGCTTTTGCCCTTACAGGGCGACAAGTTTGCGAACATAATAACCCAGGGCGCTGCCCTGGGCTAAGAGCTTCTGCCCTTTCAGGGCGTGCTGGGTAGTTCCATACATGGACAATCCTTTTTTGTTAAAGGAAATTAAAACAGTTCTTTTTTCTTATTCTCGATTAAACCTTTTGTGTTTTGCAGGGTCTTATTACTGATTAGAATTCATAAACTGAACTTTTATTATATCGTGTGAGAAAAGTTCAATAGGATTTATTAGTTAGTATTTAGGTAGTAAGAGCATTCTCTTTGTGAAAAGGGGATGCTTTTTTTGTGTTCTTATATTTTTTTCTTAACTTTGCAGATAATTAGGTCTTCATTCTGTGGATTGGATTTATTAATGATGCAGATTTAGGCCTTCACTCAATAGAATATCAAAACAAAACAACAATGAAGAAAACAATTTCCATGCTCGTGATAGCGGTTCTGGGTGCCGCCTGTTTCTCGTCATGCGGCGAGAAGAAAAAGAGCAATGTCATCATAGCCCCTAAGCCTGCTGCTCCAAAACCTAAGAAGACGCAGGAATTGAGTAGTTATGAGCAGTCGCGCGACATCTCCTGGCTCGGCAAGACTTATCGTGTAGTGATGAAACGAGAGTCTGATCACAGTCTGCCTTTGGTGGAGAGTGAGGATCATACCAAGTACTACGACAACAAGATTACGATCAAGGTGCTGCGGGAGGACGGAACAGAGTTCTTCAGCCGCACTTTCCAGAAAAGCGATTTTACGGGTTATCTTGATGCCGAAACCAAGAAGACGGGTGCCTTGTTGGGTATCGTTTTTGTTGAGGTGAAGGGCGACGTGCTGCATTTTGCAGGCAGTGTGGGTTCACCCGATGTTACCAGTGATGAGTATGTACCTCTTGTAATCACAGTCAACCGGATGGGCGCTGTCAGTATAGCCAAGGATAGCCAGTTGGACACAGCAGGTGATGAAGACGAAAAAGCCTCGTCTGTTGAGGACGAGGCTGATGATGGGGTATGATGTATAAAATTTAGTGACTATTTATAAAGCATCACTTACTTCAATAGTTTTTTGAAGTCTTTTTCAAAGCATTGTGGGTGTTTACCGATGAAGAGGACGTTGAGCAGACAGTTGGCTGCCAATTCCTCATCGTTCAGGTCAGCACCCTTTCCTTTTCTTACTTCCTTGCCCAAGCAAGCATCCCAAGTGGTGTTGAAACAACTGTCGTCGGCTCCCACAATCATACTGTTGCTCGAGTTAGGATCCTCCATCAGTTCGTAGCGAATGGTCTTCTTGCTCATCACAGGCTGGATGCTGCACAGCATGTCGAATGCTTTCTGAAAGACGTCGCGATGCAGATTGGCGTTAGGGAACATCGTACTGACAGTAGGAAAGAGCTCCTCAAAGTCGAACGACTGTAAGAGTTGATAAAGTTTCATCCTTGTTCTATGGTTATGTTTGCTTATTAGAACTTAGCCATCTTGATGGCGTCAATGGCGCACTCGTCGCCCTTGTTGCCCAGCTTGCCACCACTTCTGTCTTTGGCCTGTTGCAGGTCGTTGGTGGTCAGCAGACCATAGATGACTGGAATTTCCTGTGAGGCGTTGAGGCGGGCAATGCCATAGGTAACGCCCTGACAGATGTAGTCGAAGTGAGGAGTCTCGCCACGGATGACGCTTCCTAAGACAATGACAGCATCGTAGCCCTGGTTAAGAACCATCTGTCGTGCTCCGTATATCAGCTCAAAGCTTCCAGGTACGGTTTTCACGTGAATGTTCTCAGGCAGGGTGCCATGTTTTTTCAGGGTGTCGACGGCACCTTTCAGCAAAGCGCCTGTTATCTCAGGGTTCCACTCAGCTACCACGATGCCAAAGCACATATTGCTGGCATCGGGTACCTTGGTGAAGTCGTATTCTGACAAATTATGAAGTGCTGTAGCCATAATTAGTTAGAAGCTCTTTCGATGTACTTGTCGATCTCTGCACTCTGAACGAGCATAGAGTTCACATACTTTTTCTTGATGTCCTGATAGATCTTTAGGGCCTCGTCCTTCTTGCCCTGGCTTTCCAACACCTCGCCGGCCTTGATAAGGAAGATAGGAGAGAGGCTGTTGTTGGCATCGTCCTCAGCCTTGCTGTCTGCCATGTCAGCAGCCTTCTTGAAAGCGTCAACAGCCTTGTCGAGCTGGTTGAGGTGAGCGTATGCGTCGCCGAGAGCAGCCTGAGAAGCTGGGCTGATCATCTGGTCGTCTTCTGTTGAAAAAGCGTCGAGGCTCTTCTGAGCTTCTGCCCATTTGCCGAGGTTGGCGTAGCAAAGACCGGCATAGAGGTTGGCCAGGTTACCTGCCTTGGTACCGCTATACTCGTCGGCCAACTTAGCGAAACCTACGAAGCCGGCACCGTCGCCATTGACAGCCTGCTCGAACATCTCGTTGTTGAAGTAGGTCTGACCCTTGCTGAGCGCTGTGCTTGCCTTTTCCTCACGAGGACCGGAAATCTGTGAAATGTAGAGGAATACACCTGCAATAACAACAATGATTGCTGCCACTGCGATAAGGATGGCTTTCTTGTATTTCATGAAGAAAGCCTCGCGGTTGTTGATGTTCTCTGTTGCTTCGAGAACCTGTTCTGTTTTGTTTGCCATTTTTATTTTTTGTTTTTTATTATTTTTTTCTTCTTGTTCTTAGTGTGCCTTGCTCAATGGCCACTACACTTTAGGTTGCAAAAATACGTAAATTTATCCACATATTGAAATTTATAGCCTACTTTTTTCGTTTTTTGCGCTTTTTCTGCTAACTTTGCAGTTCAATAGTGGCATAATACGTATGATTTTACAGAATATCTCGATAATTAATTACAAGAACATCAAGGCTGCCAATTTGGAATTGTCGCCCAAGATCAATTGTCTCATCGGTCATAACGGTGTGGGCAAGACCAATTTCCTGGATGCCATTTACTATCTTTCGTTTTGTCGCAGTGCCTACAATCCTATCGATTCGCAGGTTATTGCGCACGATGAGAACTTCATGGTGATAGAGGGCAACTATCTTGATGAGCGAGAGAATGTCGAGAATATCTTCTGCGGTATGAAGCGTGGAACGAAGAAGCACTTCAAGCGCAACAAGAAGGAGTACAAACGACTGTCACAACATATCGGATTGATACCGCTCATCTTTGTCTCTCCTTCTGATACGGTACTCATTGAGGGTGGAAGCGAGGAGCGACGCCGCCTGATGGATGTGGTCATCTCGCAGTACGACCCTTCCTATATTGAGGCATTGGCCAACTACAACAAGGCTTTGCAGCAGCGTAATGCTCTGCTCAAGATGGAGGAGGAACCTGATGTGACGCTGATGGAGATATGGGAACAGGAGATGGCTCGCAATGGTGAGCTGCTCTTTCAGAAGCGTGAGGCTTTCGTCAAGGAACTGATTCCTCTGTTTCAGCAGATCTATCGTCATATCTCTGGCGACCGCGAGGTGGTGAGCCTGCGTTATGTCTCTCATTGTCAGCGTGGTCCGCTCCTTGATGTCATACAGCGCGACCGCTTCAAGGATAGGGCTGTAGGCTATTCGCTTCATGGTGTGCATCGTGACGACCTGGAGATGCTGATAGGTGATTTCCAGATGAAGCGAGAGGGAAGTCAGGGACAGAACAAGACCTTTGTCTTGGCTCTCAAGTTAGCCCAGTTTGATTTCCTGCGACGCACGGTATCGAGTACTACGCCCCTCTTGCTGCTCGACGATATCTTCGACAAGTTGGATGCCCAAAGGGTAGAGGCGATTGTCGACTTGGTATCGGGAGCCAATTTTGGACAGATATTCATCACCGATACCAACCGCGACCATCTCGACCGCATCCTGCACGAGAGTGACGGCAATTACAAGATCTTCCATGTAGAAGGTGGAAACATAGACTTGATTCACGAAGAATAGTAGAAAAACCTGCAAAGCAAAGAAATATGTTCAGACGAAAAGTACGTTCCTTATCAGAATTGTTGCCCGAGATATTGAGGCGCGAGGGACTGGAGACCCCGCTGCAGCAGAAGCGTCTTCTTGCTTCCTGGGATCAGGTGGTGGGTGAGCCTGTAGCCAAGTACACTGGCGACAAGTTTATCAAGAACCAGACTCTCTTTGTCAAGATACTCAGTCCGGCCTTGCGTGCCGACCTCTCGCTGAGTCGCAGCCTGTTGGTCAAGCGGCTTAACGAGGCAGCGGAGGCTTTTGTCATTTCTGATATCAAGTTCTATACGATAGCATCCATCTTGATATCGGTGGCTTCGGTGGGCACGGTCTCCGTCTTCTGAAAGTCGAAGCATATACCTATTTTATATAGATGGGGCATCTTGCAGAGCATACGGTCGTAGTAGCCTTTGCCTCTGCCCAAGCGATGCCCCGACTTATCGAAACTCATGCCCGGGATGATGCCTGCTTCTATCATCCCGTATTCATCTTCCGGCAGCAGTCTGCCTACAGGTTCCATGATGTGGAAACTACCTTGTCTTAAGTCTTTCGAGCCTGTATATTCTCTTATCTCCATGTTTTTTCCGTCTATGACAACGGGCAGGAATACCTGTTTTCCCTGATTGACCAGTTCGTCGATAAACTGATGGGTATTCACCTCGTCGGGAAGCGAGTAGTATAGTAGTATGCTGCGGGCTTGCTGCAGTCGGATGTTTCTGCGCAGCCGGTCTAAAACAAGAAGCGACAGTTCTTCGAGCTGTTGCCCGGAGAACTGTCGCTTTCTCTCTCTGATGATATTTCTGAGTTCTTTCTTATTCATTTTTCTGCCTTCTTATGCCAAGCGTGGTAGGCTTCTGTGCAACGAACGGTAGTTGTAGGGCACATTTGCCATAGCTACCTTCTGCTTCTTTTTGTAAACCGGCTTGGTGGCAGGAACGGGCTTCTTGGGGAAAGCCTCGTTCTTTTGAAACACCTCCATCGTTTTGTAGATAACAGGATCGTCCTGGTTGATGTATTGATTCCAAGCCTGGTCGTTGAGCATGTTGTAGATCACGCGGCTGTTGATGTAGCGTTCCAGCAGTTTGTGCGACTTGCGGATGAGCAGGTTGCGGCGCTGCAGACCGTGCTTGTCGGCATAGGTGGCAAACTTGTCTACCATGTTCTGCTTGTCCAGATAGTCGGCCAGCTCCATCATCTCCTTGAAGTTGTTCAGCTTAGGACGGTTGTCGTCGGTATAGGAGAAGGCAAACTGCAGGATGAGTCCGCTCATGCTTGCCTGCTTGAAGTAGGATGTCATTCCCAAAGTATCCTCGGGTACGAAGATGTCGGGAGTGATGCCGCCTCCGCCATATACGGTACGTCCCAATCCCGTGTGATAGGCCGGACCCGTATGCTTGATGCTGTCTTGCGAGAAGAACTCGCCATGCTCATAGCGGTTGAGCAGGTCTTGCTCATAGTCCTTGTCGTCACCCAGGGTGTAAGGTTTCTGTATGCATCGACCCGATGGGGTGTAGTAGCGTGCAATGGTGAGTCTTATCATGCTGTGGTCGGGGAATTCTATCTGTTGCTGTACCAGTCCCTTTCCGAAAGAACGTCGGCCTATGATGGTGGCACGGTCATTGTCCTGCATGGCTCCTGCAAAGATTTCGGCAGCCGATGCTGAGCCTTCGTTGATAAGTACGACGAGCGGTACGTGCTGATAGGATCCCTTGCCATCGCTGCGGAAGTCCTGTCGTGGCGACTTGCGTCCCTGTGTGTAGACGATGAGTTTCTTGTCGGGCAGGAACTCGTTGGCCATGTTGATGGCTGCTGTCAGGTATCCGCCACTGTTGTCGCGAAGGTCGATACACAGGTTCTTGAATCCCTCTTGCGAGAGCTTTGCCAGGGCGATGAGCATCTCTGGATAGGTATTCTCGCCGAAGTTCTTGATGCGTATGTATCCGGTTTTGTCGTCGAGCATATAGGTTGCCGTGATGCTCTTGGTAGGTATCTCGCCTCGGGTCACGGTGAAGGTCTGTACCTTCTTGCTGCCGTAGCGCACCACACCAATCTTTACCTTGGTGTCTTTCTGTCCCTTGAGTCTGTGCATGGCTTCCTCGTTGGTGACGATCTTGCCTACGAAAGGCTTGCCGTCTACCGCCACAATCTTGTCGCCAGCCAACAGGCCGGCCTTCTCGGCAGGTCCGTTCTGTATCACATTCTGCACGTGTATGGTGTCATCTCTGATCACAAATTCGATGCCCACACCGCAGAATGATCCTTTCAGGTCGTCGGTGGCAGCAGCCACATCCTTGGCACTGATGTAAACGGAATGTGGGTCCAGCTCAGAGAGGATGAGCGGTATCGCCTTGTCTACCAAAGAGTCGATATTCACCGCATCCACATACTGATCGTCGATGATGTGCAGCAGGTTGTTGAGCCTGTTGCTACCGCTGTTGATGATATTGAGCCTGTTTCCTGAGAAATGGTTCGAGAAGAACGAGCCGATCATGATACCTATCACCACGCATACAGCCATGATGATGGGCATGAAACGGTTGGTCTTTTTCTTATTGATGTTCATATATTTATTGTCTTATGTTCTTGGTTCGGCTTCTTCCTGCGAAGCGTCGTCGGGGTTGAGATATACTACCTTGATGCCAGCTCGCTCCATGAGTTCGATGCCGTCATTGAGTCGGTATTTCTCGGCATATACCACGCGCTTGATTCCCGCCTGGATGATGAGTTTGGCACACTCGATACATGGCGAAGCCGTGACATAGAGTGTACTTCCGTCGCTGTTGTTGCTGCTTCGCGCCAGCTTGGTGATGGCATTGGCCTCGGCATGCAGCACATAGGGCTTGGTCACGCCGTCTTCCTCGCATACGTTCTCAAACCCACTGGGTGTGCCGTTGTAGCCATCGCTGATAATCATCTTGTCCTTGACTACGAGTGCACCCACCTGTCGGCGTTTGCAGTAACTGTTTTCTGCCCAGATGCGTGCCATGCGCAAGTAGCGCAGGTCGAGTTTCTCTTGTTTGGAAAGTTGCTCTTCCATGTTTCTGTTGTTATGATTCTATATTTTTCTTTATCTCGTTGCGTTCCAGCAGGGCATCGATGGTAGGCTCTTGTCCGCGGAATCGCTTGTAGAGTGTCATCGGATGCTCGGTACCACCCTTTGAGAGGATGTTGTCTCTGAAGCTCTGTGCTGTATGCTGGTCGAAGATGCCGTTCTTCTTGAACACGCTGAAGGCATCGGCATCGAGCACCTCTGCCCATTTGTAGCTGTAGTAACCGGCAGCATAGCCTCCTGCCATGATGTGCGAGAACTGTACGGTCATACAGGTATTGGGCAACTGTGGTGTGACCATGGCCTTTGCCCAGGCTTTCTTCTCGAATGGGATGATGTCGTCGTCGAAAGCTTCCTTCTTGGTGTAGTAAGCCATGTCGAGCAGTCCGAAGCTCACCTGTCGCAGACATCCGTAGGCAGCCATGAAGTTGCGGCTCTTCACGATGCGCTCTATCAGGTCGTCGGGCAGAGGCTCGCCTGTCTGATAGTGGAAGGCGAAGGTGCGAAGGAAGTCTTTCTCCACAGCATAGTTCTCCATGAACTGCGACGGCAGCTCCACAAAGTCCCACCATACATTGGTTCCCGACAGACTCTCAAATCGGGTGTTGGCAAACATGCCGTGCAGGCTGTGTCCGAACTCATGCAGGAAGGTCTCCACCTCGCCAAGGGTCAGGAGGGCTGGCTTCTCGGCTGTAGGTTTGGTGAAGTTCATCACCACGCTGACATGCGGACGTATGTTCTGTCCCTTATGGTCTATCCACTGTCCCTGGAATTCTGTCATCCATGCACCTCCCTGTTTGCCCTTGCGTGGGAAGAAATCGGCATAGAATACAGCCAGATAGCTGCCGTCCTTGTCGTACACCTCGTATGCTTTCACGTCGGGATGGTATACGGGTATGTCCTTGTTCTCCTTGAAGGTGATGCCGTAGAGTTTTCCTGCCAGACCGAACACGCCGTCGATCACCTTGTCGAGCTGCAGGTAGGGGCGCAGCATTTCGGCGTCGAGGTTGTATTTCTCCATCTGCAGCTTGTGCGAGTAGAAGCTCATGTCCCAGGGTTCCATCACGAAGTCATCTCCCTCAATGCGTTTTGCTAAGGCCGTTATCTCGGCAACCTCCTTCTCGGCGGTAGGCTTGTAGGCATCTATCAGGTCGTTCAGCAGTTTGTACACATTGTCGATATTACTTGCCATGCGGTGCTTGAGCACGTAGTCGGCATAGGTGTCGAAGCCCAGCAGCTGTGCCAGCTCGCGTCTCAGGTTGATGAGTCGCTTGCATATCTCGAGGTTGTTGGCATCGTTGTCGTGTATGCACTCGGTATTGCGGGCCATGTACATCTGCTTGCGGAGCTCGCGCTGTGTAGAGTAAGTCATGAAGGGAGAGAAGACAGGGAAGTCGAGGGTGAAAATCCATCCTTCCTTCTCCTGATCCTTGGCATTCTGCTCGGCTGCAGCAATGGCAGTCTCGGGCAGCCCGTCGAGTTGAGCCTTGTCGGTGATATGCAGCTGGAAGGCTTTGTTTTCCTTGAGCAGGTTCTGCGAGAACTGCAGGGTGAGCATGCTTGCCTCCTCGGTGAGCTGGCGCAACTTCTCCTTGCCTTCCTCATCGAGCAGGGCACCGCTGCGTACAAAACCATCATAGCTTGTATCGAGCAACATCTGTTCCTCGGCATTCAACTCGCGGTTGGGATGGTCGTGTACGAACTTGATGCGTTCGAAGAGTTTCTTGTTCAGGGTGATATCGTTGGCATGCTTGGTAAGGATGGGGCTCATCTTCTGTGCCAAGGCTTCCATCTCGTCGCAGGTCTCTGCGCTCATCATGCATGAGAAAACATTGGAAACCCTGCTGAGCAAGTCGTAGTAGTGCTCGCCTTTCTCGGTATCCACGCGTGCCAGGGTGTTCTCGAAGGTAGGCTCTTCGGGATCGTTGACGATCTTGTCGGTGGCCTCATCGTCACGGCGTATACCTTCCATGAAGGCCTCTTCGTAATCTTCCAGCCTGATACGGTCGAAGGGTACGGTGTCGTGAGGGGTGTTGTAAGGTGCGAAAAAGGGATTGATACGATTCTCTGTCTTATTTTCTTGAAGCATACTAACTTAGTGTTTTATTTTTGTGCAAAGTTAGTAAAAAAAGGTGTTATAATCTTCTTGTATCATATTATTTAACATACTTTTATCTCAACCCTTGCTGTTGGTAAGTTTTTCGAGTGCCTGGATGTGGATGCGCTCTCTGAAAAGTTGGATAAGTCCTTGGCTTTGCAAACGGTTGAGGGCTCTGGAGACATTCAGTCTGCTGTCGTTCACCTCTTCGGCTATGCGCCTCATCTTGATGTGGATTGTTTTCTCGCCTGTAGGGCTGACACAGTTTGCCTCGAAGAAGCGTGTGATGCGTTCCTCTAAACTCTTGGGTGGCGTCTGCAGGGTACGGAGGCTGTGCTTCTGACTCTGTGTGGATATCAGGTTGAGCAGGTTGATGCGGAATATGTCGAAGAGGGTTGCCAGCTTCATGACGTCTTGCTTGGCAATACATAGCAGGCTGCAGTCGTGCAGGGCTGTATAGGTATGAGTGAAGTATGGGTACAGACCGAAGATGCGTTCCGACTGGAAGGTCTCGGGTGCCTGTATCTTCTCGTCGATGCTGTAGCTGTGGTCGGCAGACTCTGTCTTTACCATCACCTCGCCGTCGAGCAGGAAGTACAGGTGTGTGCAAAGTTCGCCTTCGGCTACAATCGTCTCTCCCTTACTTGCTTTTCTGAAGTCAAAGCGTGTCTGCCCTGCAGCTTGCTGCAAGTCGTTGCGGCTCATTCCCAAGAAGAGGGGCAGAGCCAACAGGCTGTTGTATATGCGGTTTTCGGGCATAGCGCTTTTTTGGTTGATTTCAAGGAGTTAAAGGAGTATTTTTTTAGGAGTTAAAGGAGTTAAGGAGTTATCGCTCCCTTCGGTCGCTGAGGAGTTAAGACAATAGTCTTGAGGAAATGTTCGATCTTCGATATTCAATGCTCGATGTTTAATGTTCGATGTTCAATGTTGAGTCCACAAAGGCTGTTGTCTTAACTCCTTTAACTCCTTAACTTCTTAACTCCTCAAAAAAACTCCTTAAGAATCTCCTAATATCTTCTCCTTGAGTGATGGCGAGTACCATACCTCGGTTTTGCCATCATCATTGGTATAGATGAGGTAAGCCATGAGTTCTGAATGCTGTCTCAGTATCTCTTTGGCTTTTTCGAGCCCCATCACCATGAAAGAGGTGGCGTAGGCATCTGCCGTGGCACAGTTTTTTGCCAAGACAGTGGCAGACAGCAGACTGTGCTGAACGGGGTAGCCAGTCTTGGGGTCGATGGTATGGGCATACTTCTTGCCGTTCTTATAGTAGAAGTTGCGATAGTTGCCGCTGGTTGCCATGGCTATATCCGTGACATTGAGCACCGTCTGCAGTTCCTGGTTGGTGTTCAGCGAGTCTTCGGTAGGTTTGTTCACGCCGATGCGCCAAGGTTGCTGTTTCTGGTTGATACCCTTGGTGACTATCTCGCCTCCTATCTCTATCATATAGTCGTTGATGCCTTTCTTGCTCAACAGTCGTGCCACCACGTCACAACCGTATCCCTTGGCTATGGCAGAGCAGTCGAGCATGATGCGCGGATCCTGTTTCAGTATGTGATTGTCGGAGGTGAGTTTCACCTTCTGGTAGCCTACTATCTTTCTCAGGTCGTCGATGACCTTCTTGTTGGGTTCCACACCTTTCTTGAAACCAAATCCCCATTCGTTGACCAGTGGGGCAACGGTAATATCGAAGGCTCCGTGTGTCTCGTTGGAGATGTCCTCTGCCAAGAGGAAAACCTCTGTAAACATCGAGTTGACTACCGGGTTCTCGTTGCGGTTCACCTTCGAGATAATGGAGGTCTTGTTGAATGGCGAGAGCGACTCGTCCACCTTCTTCAGCTCAGCCTCTATCTCTTTCTTCAGATTGGTGTCGCTATGATAAGTGATGTGGTAGACGGTTCCGAAGATGAAACCCTCGTCGTGCTGATAGTTGATGTTTTCCTGTCCCTGCTTCAGGATGATGACTGTGCCGATGACGAGGAGCAGCAGGAAGGGAATTTGCCAGATGAGTTTTTTCTTGTTCATATTGATGGGATAGGGGTGATGGTTGATGTAAATGTGGGGTGAGAGTGATGCGGCTTTCTTGCCGCAACGGGCTTACAGCTCGAAACTTACATTGAAGGTTCCTCCAAAGCGTGAGCCACCCTGCTTGCCAAAGCCGGGCACATACCAGGTGTTGCCATAGTCGCCGTCGTCATGGAAGAGCCTGCGCTTGTATCTCAGGCTCCAGCCCATTCTTACAGGGCCCCATATCTTGGCATCCACACCGAAGACAAACTCAGCCCAGTGGTAGTTGCACTTCACACCGTTGACCTCGTAGGGAGTCGTACCGCCCCATATAGGGTCCTGGATATCCGGACCTTTGAGGTCGTATTTGAAATAGGTAAGGGCGTATCTCACACCGCCATACAGGCGATAGATGTCGTGCTTGTTGCGCAACAGGTTGAAGTCGCAGCCTATTCGTCCGTAGGGTGCCGTCGTCTTGTAGTTGATCTGGGTGCTTTCGTCTGTGCCGTCAGCTTTTCCTATACCTATTTCTACTACAGGAAAATACTTATCCTTGAGGTTGACACGCAGTGCCGCCTCATACTGACCGTAGTCGCTGACCATGAGTTGAATGGGGCCAACCAGGTCTGCGCTTACCGCCACGTTTCTCAACAGTGGGATGGTGTCCTTGTTGGTGGCGGCTATCTTCTTGCCTGATGATCCCTGGGCATGTGTCGCCTGTGCGGGCATCAGCAGCATCAGGGCGCTAATCGCGATGACCAAAGTAAATATAGAAGTGTGGCTTCGTTTCATCATAAGTTACTTCTTTACAGTTGATGACGATGGAGTCTATGCTGTTGTGCGTAGTCTTCACGCCGGTGATGGTATGAAAAAAGGATGGCTTGCAGTCTACCGACTCAAAGTGTGGTGTGTTGGTCTTCTGCACCGTTACGGTGTCGCGCAGCAGCCGGTTGTCTGCGTTGCGAGTCTCAAAGAAGAGGCTGTCTTCCAACAGCGAGTAGCTCATGGGCAGTATGAAACTGTCCACATTCACGTCCTTGTTGATCAGCACACTGTCGGTTCCCTCGATACGGTTGGTCGAGATGGTGAGTGTGTCGGTCAGGGTTGTTATGTTGCCTGCCAGCCTGTACTTGGTGTACACGGTGTTGTTGAGCGGACAGTCGAGCGTGCTGCAAGCTGCCATCAGCCCAAGGGCCATCATGAGTATGGGGATTATTTTCCGCATCTTATCTCTTTTTCTATTTGATAGTCGTTACGATTGGGGTTCTGTCGGCTCAACAGGTCGCCTAAGAATCCTGCCAGGAACAGCTGGCTGCCTAAGAGCATGGCTGTCAGGGCGATAAAGAAGTAGGGCGAGTCGGTGATGAGGTGTCCATACACGCCATGATAGAGGTCGATGCTCTTGTCGATGCCGAGGCATACCAGTGACAGGAAACCGATGAAGAACACCACGCTGCCCAAGAATCCGAACACGTGCATAGGTTTCTTGCCGAAGTTGCTCAGGAACCAGAGGGTCATCAGATCCAGATAGCCGTTGACAAAACGGTTCCAGCCCATGAACTTCGACTTGCCGAACTTGCGGGCCTGATGATGCACAGGCTTTTCGCCTATCTTGTCGAAACCGGCATTCTTTGCCAGATAGGGGATGTAGCGATGCATCTCGCCATACACCTCGATGTTCTTCACCACGTCGCGGCGGTAAGCCTTCAGTCCGCAGTTGAAGTCGTGCAGGTTGTGTATGCCGCTCACCTTGCGTGCTGTGGCATTGAAGAGCTTGGTAGGAATGGTCTTCGACAGAGGGTCGCCCTCCTTGCGGTTCTGCTTGTAGCCCGATACCAGGTCGTAGCCTTCCTGGGTAATCATGCGGTAGAGCTCAGGTATCTCGTCGGGAGAGTCCTGCAGGTCGGCATCCATGGTGATGACCACATCTCCCTGTGCCTCTTTGAATCCACAGTACAGGGCAGGGCTCTTGCCGTAATTGCGACGGAACTTGATGCCTTTCACCTGGTCGGCCTCCTCTGCCAAGTGTTCTATCACTTGCCATGAGTGGTCGGTAGAGCCGTCGTTGACAAAGATGACTTCGTAGCTGAAGTGGTTGGCTTCCATCACTCGCTTGATCCAGGCAAAGAGCTCGGGCAGCGATTCTTCCTCGTTGTATAGGGGTACGATAACGGATATGTCCATTTGTTTGGTGTGTTATAGTTGGTTATTGATGTTCTTGATACTTACGCGTCGTGCCATGATGGCTGCGATGACAGGGCTGAGTACCACACCCACGATGAGGTCGGTAATCATAAACATGGAAGCCCATGCCAGTGGCTTCATCGAGAGGATGGTGTCGATGGTGGCCTTTGCCTCTGCCTCCGACAGATGGTACACTTCCTGCATCACGGGCTGGTAGGTGCTCTCCAATAAGGCCATGAAAGGACCCATGTCCATGAACGAGAACCACAGAAACTGCACTACGGTGAGCAGCAGGGTGGCATTGAAGAATGTCTGCATACAGTAGAAGGTGCCGCGGCGGAAAGAGATAGTGCCCTCAAGGGCATAGTCGCGGAAACTCTTCAGGCGTTTGCCTACTACAAAGGGAGTGCTGATCAACAGCAGGTTGCCTATCAGTCCCAAGAACGACTGGTCGGGCTTTACTGCCAGCATGGTGAATGCGAAACTAACTATCCATACAAGTCCTAAGATGGCTCCGTCCTGGCGGGCGAAAGCCCTTGTCTGAACTAAATTCTGTACATTAATCATTGTCTTATTTATGTATTATCGTGCAAAGGTAAGCAATTTTTAGCATATAGTGTTCAATGCTGCGATAATTTTATATATTTTTGGAGAAACAGACCTGTAGGAAACAAAAAAAGAGAACTTCTGTAGATGAAGTTCTCTTTTTTGAGCCTCTTGTCGGATTCGAACCAACGACCCCGAGATTACAAATCACGTGCT
>OIXG01001350.1_pt1 | contig 23835 bp, 20 predicted proteins | sample 1587731 | NCBI WGS metagenome assembly OIXG01 (sample SAMEA3888908, study PRJEB22519) | human gut metagenome | biome: human gut; feature: human-associated habitat; material: faeces | place: Denmark | collected 2010
CCCGCGACCCGTTCGCGGTCGTCGGCGAGGGCGTCAACCTCAACCGCATGTACTCGGTCACCCGCAACCGCGAGACCCTGTACGGCAAGTACATCTTCAAGTACCACCCCGACTACAAGGACGTCTCGCTGTACTTCCGCCGCGACTGCCAGTTCCACACCGAGGGCGGCGACGTGCTGAACATCAACGAGAAGACCCTCGCCGTCGGCATCTCCCAGCGCACCCAGGCCGCCGCGATCGACGTCATGGCCCAGAACATCTTCTGGAACTCCGACTCCAAGGTCGAGCGCATCCTGGCCTTCGACATCCCGGTCTCGCGCGCCTTCATGCACCTCGACACGGTCTTCACCCAGATCGACGTCGATAAGTTCACGATCCACCCCGCCATCATGGGCACCCTGCGCGTCTACGAGCTGACCGCCGGCAAGAACCCGGGCGACGTGAACATCCGCCTGATCGAGGACACCCTCGAGCACGTCCTGGAGGACGCCACCGGCGTCGACCAGGTCAAGCTGATCCCCTGCGGCGGCGGCGACCCGATCGCGGCCTCCCGCGAGCAGTGGAACGACGGCTCCAACACCCTGTGCGTCGAGCCCGGCAAGATCTGCGTCTACGCCCGCAACACCGTCACCAACGACGTGCTGTACAAGGAGGGCCTGGACCTTCTCGTCGTGCCCTCCGCCGAGCTCTCCCGCGGCCGCGGCGGCCCGCGCTGCATGAGCATGCCGCTTTGCAGAGACTGCTGAGTAACCGGAGCAGGTCGTTCCGCAACGGAATCACAGAAAAGCCCGGAATTTTCGTACAAAATTCAAAACTTCCGGTTGACTTTCTACCGGGTGCTGCGATATAATATCAATTGCGCATCCATGCTTGCTTATTGCATCCATGCCTGCGCATGATGATTTTCGATTGCTGCGGCCGGAGTCCGGCTGTTGAGCATAATCTAACAGGAGGTGTACACGAAGATGCTGCGTACCTATCAGCCCAGAAAGCGTCACCGCGCAAAGGTCCATGGTTTCCGCAAGAGAATGGCTACTGCAAACGGCCGCAAGGTTCTTGCCCGCCGTCGTGCAAAAGGCAGAGCCGTCCTGTCCGCCTGAGGAGCCGAGACCGCACCGTCTGCTTGAATTGTAACGTGAAGGGCGAACAGTCTCTGTTCGCCCTTTTGCTTTGCCGGGAGGTTCCGACTTGCTGCATACTGTTTCTCTGAAGGAAAACCATGTTTTCCGCCGCCTGTATCACCGCGGCGCCACGGCGGGCAACCGTCTGCTCGTGGTCTACTGCCTGCGCAACGGCACCGGTCACAGCCGCCTCGGCCTGACCGTCAGCGCCAAGCTCGGCCACGCCGTCGAGCGCAACCGCATGCGCCGCCGCCTGCGCGAGGTCTACCGCCTGCACGAGGCGGAGCTCCTGCCGGGCTATGACATCGTGATCGTCGCGCGCAGCCGCGCGATGGAGGCGGATTTCGCAGAGCTGACGCGGGCGTTTCTGACGCTCGCCGGGCGGACGGGCCTGATGCAGGAGGCCGCGCAATGAAGCGCGTCCTGCTGGCGCTCATCCGCTTTTATCGGAAGTATATCTCTCCCGCCTTTCCGGGCAAGTGCCGGTTCATCCCGACCTGCTCGGAATATGGCCTTGAGGCCATCGAAAAATACGGCGCCCTTCGGGGCGGCTGGCTCACGTTCAAGCGCCTGCTGCGGTGCAACCCCTTCAACCACGGCGATTTTTATGATCCCGTGCCGTGATCACCCGGCGGATCTCCGCCCACCCGTTCCGTCCGGCCGCCGTGCGCGGCCAAGAGGAGGCCTTTCATGGATTTTATCCGCGTTCCCTTTGGCTATGTGCTGGAATTCTTCTATGGATTCCTGAATAACTACGGCCTTGCGCTCATTCTGTTCTCGTTCGTTGTCAAGCTGATCCTTCTGCCGTTCAGCGCCAAGAGCAAGAAGAGCATGATGAAGATGTCCCGCCTGCAGCCGCAGCTCAAGCAGCTGGAGCTTGCCTGCGGAGACGACAAGCAGAAATATCAGCAGGAGGTCATGGCCCTCTATAAGTCCGAGGGCGTCAGCATGTACGGCGGCTGCCTGTGGTCGTTCCTGCCGCTGCTGTTCCTTCTGCCGCTGTACACTGTCATCCGTGAACCGCTGCACTACCTGATGCACCTGAACACGGAGACCGTCGATGCCCTCAAGGCCATCGTGGCCACGGAGCAGGGCGTCGAGGTCAGCAAGCTCGGCTACTACTGGCAGTATGGCCCGGCTGCCGATCTGCAGAAATATGCTCTGCAGCTCACCGACGCCTCCATGCGCGAAGCCGTCATGGGCGTCTCGTCCATCAATTTTTCCTTCCTCGGCATCAACCTCGGCCAGATCCCGAGCTGGAAGGTCTGGCAGGCCAAGGGCTGGAGCGATATCGGCGGCTTTATCGTCCCGCTGCTCTCCGGCGGCCTGAACTATCTGTCGATGTTCATCAGCCAGAAGATGAACGGCTCCGTTATCTCCAACGCCAACGGCGAAAAGGACGAAGCCGCCGCCAAGTCTGCCCAGACCGGCAAGATGATGAATATCCTCATGCCGCTCATGTCCATCTGGTTCGGCTTTATCGTCCCGCTCGGCCTGTCGATCTACTGGCTGACGCAGTCGCTGTTCGGCATCGTACAGGATGTGTTCCTCACGAAGCACTACCGCAAGATCTATGACGCAGAGGACGTCGTCCGCCGCGAGAAGGCTGCGCAGCGCGCCGCTGAGGAAGCGGAGAAGGAGCGCATCCGCGCCGCCCGCCGTGCCGCCAACCCCGAGGGCATCACGGAGAACACCAGCAAGAAGAAGCAGCAGCTCCGGGAGCGCCAGGGGCGCGAGGCCGCTGCCAAGGATTTTGAAGCCAAAAAGCGCGCTGCCGCCGGGCTTGCGCCCGAGGAAGCTGCCGAAGTGCTCAGCGGCGATCCCGAGCGTCCCTTCAGCCGCGGCCGCGCCTATTCCTCCGAGCATTACACGAAGAATGAGGAGAACGAATAATCATGGAAAAGTTTATCGTCACGACCGGTAAGACCATCGATCTTGCCGTTACGGCGGCGCTGCAGCAGCTCGGCATGGACCGCGACAGCGTGTCCGTCGAGGTGCTGGAGAATGCGAAATCCGGTTTCCTCGGCATCGGCGCTTCGCCCGCCAAGGTCAAGGTGACCTATGAGGTGCCGGACGAGCCCAAGAAGCCCGAGGCTCCGATGAGTGTGCTCTCGTCTGCCTCCCGCTCGAAGCCGAAGGAGCGCCCCGAGATCACCTCGAGCATCATCTCCCGTCCCGGCAGGAAGATCGAGCCGGAGGAGCAGCAGCCTGCCCGCCGCGAGCGCCGCCCGCGTCCGGAGCGCCGCAAGCCGCAGAATGCCGAGGCCCCGAAGCAGCAGGAAAAGCCCGCCGAAAAGCCCGCCCGCCCCGAGAAGCAGGAGCGCCCGCAGGCCCCGAAGCAGGAAAAGCCGCGCGCCCCGCGCCCGGAAAAGCCGCAGCAGCCCGCCCCTGCCGCGCCGAAGGAATATGCCCCCGCCCCCGAGGGCTCCATGGAGGAAAAGATCGAGAAGTTCCTCACCGGCCTGCTGACCCACATGAATTCCACCGCCGTGCCCCATGCCTATCGCACGGAGGAGGGCGGCTACCGCGCTGAGCTGGTCGGCGGGGATGTCGGCATGCTCATCGGCCGCCGCGGCGAAACGCTCGACGCCATCCAGTATCTGACGAGCTACGCCATCAACCGCGACAACGAGACGCGCGTGCGCGTCAGCGTCGACGCGGGCGACTATCGCCTCAAGCGCGAGGAAGCGCTGCAGCACCTGGCCGCCAAGATGGCGGGCAAGGCCGTGAAGTATCACCGCAACTTCACCCTCGAACCGATGAATGCCTATGAGCGCCATGTCATCCATGCCGCCCTTCAGGATCATCCCGACGTGACCACCTTCTCCACCGGCACCGAGCCGAACCGCCGGATTGTCGTGGCATACAGCCGCTATAAGAACACCGAATTCGAGGAAAAATAAGCTTTCCGGCAGCCCGCAGGTTACGCCTGCGGGCTGCTTTTTGCGCTTGCCTGTTCAGACGGTGTGAAGATCGGACGGATCATGGAAAGAACTGTTTAAAAAATGAAAAAATACCCTTATAATATAGAAAGAGCAGTTAATGGTTTGTCGATGAAGAATCCAGGATGGAGCATAGATGTGCTTCTGATAGCGGATCTTGTTATGGAATACATTGGGAAAAACAATGTATCAGTAGACCAGGTGGAGCTTTCGCTGGTCAATGGATGCCTTGGGATAAATGGGATTCTTGTGGAGCGTGTAGCTCTGTTACCTGGAATAAATGTAAAGGTGACATCGAAGGCTGAAGATCTGGAAGACAGGATTCTTGCAAGGGAGGAGACCATTTAATGGTAGTTTGGGATATTGTAAAAAATTCTGAAAAGAAAATCATTTTGCGTAGTATGCGAAGCGGAGAAATTCTTTGTACATATGGTGCGAAGGAAAAAATCCCGGAAGAGATGCGTGTAAAATGGACTCCGGGCGGATATGATGCTGGAGGATTTCTCATTGTAGACGTGGATCAGTAAGAGGTTGTTAAAGTAGAGGCTTGTAAAAGCCTGATAGACTAGACTGGAGGATTATCTTGCAATAACTGAAGAAAAACAATATAATAGACAAGATAATAAGCAAGATAATAAGCAAGATAGGAGAGATTTATGGATAGATATATTCCCCCATTTACAATTTCCAATAAAATGTTGGAGTATGTATCCTCCATATCGGAGAAAGTTGGAGGCATTAACAGCCGCCATATGCTGGATAATAAACCTCATCTGAGGAAGAATAATAGAATAAAATCTATTCATTCTTCATTGAGAATAGAGGCAAATTCTCTTTCGTTGTCGGAAGTGAGGGATGTTATCAATGGCAAGGTTGTGATTGGCGACAGAAAGGAGATACAGGAAGTAAAGAATGCATATTTGGCATATGCAAAGATCAAGGAAACAGATCCATACAGTGTCAGTGAATTAAAACGGATACATGGTATCATGACGGCTGGCATCGAGGAAGAGTCAGGGATTTTCCGCAGCGGATCAGAGGGTGTATTTGCTGGGGATAGATGCATTTTTATTGCACCTCCGCCCAATATGGTACCTGAGCTAATTGGAGAACTGTTTTCATGGATGAGGGACTGTAAGGAAACTGTGCATCCACTGATTATGGCTGCGGTATTTCACTATGAATTTGTTTTCATACACCCATTTGCAGACGGAAATGGCAGAATGGCAAGATTATGGCATACTTTACTGCTTTTTCAGTGGCGAGACATATTTGAATATATTCCGCTGGAAAGCCAGATTGAAAAATTTCAGTCTGAGTATTATGAAGCGATTGCCAAATGTCATGTCAATGGAACCTCCGATGTATTTATTGAGTTTATGTTGGAGCAGATTGATAAAATTTTAGATGATGTTATTGTGCAGATGGGGCGTGCGGACGCTGATATGAGCGAATATGTGAAACGGCTGCTAGATGTGATGGAGTATGATGTGTCATACACTGCTACTGCTATTATGCAGAATCTAAAAATTAAGTCAAAAGAGACTTTCCGAAAAAATTACATGAATCCTGCGTTGCAACTAGGAGTTGTAGAAATGACAATTCCTAATAAACCGAATAGTAGGAATCAGAGGTACGTAAAAAAATAAGAGATGAGAAACATAGAATGTGTCGTCGGCACATTCTATGTTATCATAGAGAGTTGTTTTTTGCTTGATATATCAATCTTTTTTCTTCTTTTTTGTAGCCATGTCCTTAACGATTTTGGCAACTGCTCCCACAGATACACCTTCCGCTTCTGAAATCTTCCTGATCGAATATTCAGGGTACATTTTACGGATACGTCGCCTGGTCTGTTCATCAATAGTGGGGCGTCCCCTTCTTTTTGGTGGGGTAGCAGAAGTGATGGCGATCATATCTTGCTCTGCACTGCTTTTCCCTATGTATTGTCGTAGATGCTTGATGGTATTATCTTGCACTTCTATGGTAGCTTCCAATTCATCAATCTTCTTTTTCAACCAGTTAGTCTCATTATATTCCCACATATGTGCCATGCCTGTCCAGTATTCAACACCATGTTTTTTGCATAACGTAATATTGTCCTGTAAAAGCTCTTTGTATGACCGGTCAGACTCCAGCTGTTTCTGTCGTTTTATTTTGGAAGACAGCAGATTTGCATCTGCGCAGGCTTTGTAGTAGTCTTGTACTGCCATGAGGTGCTGAAAATCAGCAGATTTTTTGTAGGCTGCTTCCGCATCATCCAATAATTCTTTATTTTTTTTCTTGTATTTTTCAATGATCTGCTCCTGCTGGGCAATGATATCTTCTAATTCTTTCTTTGTTTTAGCCATTACTTAATCACTTCCTTCCCAAAATCAGCTCTGACTCTGTAATCCAACAGTTCCAAAACGTAGGGTGGACAATCCCTGTGTCGGGTGCTGGTTGCTGAAGATTCCCATGATCGGAGTGTCTCCAGGGGAATGTGGTAAAGTTCTGAAAATTTTTTCTGTGTAAGTCCAGTCCGTTTTCTGATCTCTTTTACTGACATGTTTCCCTCACTAATAACCATAAATTGTTTCTTAATCATATTATACAGGTGCATTGCACTGGTTGCAAGAAAAACTTGCTTTCATGCAAAAATTACAAAAAATGAGGAAGAGAAGTCCAAGAAATGTAGTTGAAAATTCCTGTGTATATGGTAAAATATAGATGTAATTTTTTGCAGTTGTCCGATTGTTTAGTCAAGCTGGTCTTAATGATAAGACTGGGGAGACAGGGTGCAGCGGGGCCATTTTAAGTATGGTCGCCCTGAGATGAACGGGACAAGTGCGATTTTTTTTACTCAAAAAGAGTAGTCATGAGTTCGTGACTGCTCTTTTTTTTGTGCAAAAAGCACTTGTTGAAGAAAGGAGAGAGAAAGAGAATGGAAAGGAGAGAGAGCTGTTATAAGGAAAACAGTTTCTTCCAGAGCGCACAAAATGTGCGAAAGCTCGGTGCATATTACACCGATGTGGATCACTGCCGCAGGATCGGAAATTTATTCGATTTTGACCAGGCAGAAGAGATCTGTGTGCTGGAGCCGTCCATCGGAGACGGTCAGGCAGTTCTTACCGTAACGGGAGAAAGGGAACACTGTAAGATATTCGGTGTGGAGTTGAATAGGGATACCTACACGGAATGCTTGCAGGATAACCCCAAATTTACAGCCATATTAAATGAGGACTTTTTGAAGGGAGTGAAAATTTCCAACAATAAGTTCTCTTTTTGTTTTGCCAATCCACCGTATGGGGAATCTGCAGAAGAAAAAAAAGCGGCTGGAGCAGTTGTTCCTTGAGAGGATTGCCGGGTACATGCGAAACGGCGGATACCTGGCACTGGTAATCCCGTATGGAGTCTTCAAGGAAGAAAAGTTTTTCAGGGCTGTCCTTGGGCGGTTCAGTCTGGAAGGATTTTACCGGTTTGATGATAAGGAATATGAAAAATATCATCAGATCTGTGCAATTCTCAAGAAAAAGTCTCCGGGATACCTTCGGAGTTACTTTGAGGAGAAATTTGCTGCCATCCAAAGACTTGAAAACTATCCATATCTTCCGGAGGAAGTAGCAGAAAAGCATGTGATCATTGACAGCCGGGAGCGGGACATAGATATGTTCACAACCCGGATATTTGATTATGAGGCTGCTGCGGAAAGGATCGGTGCTAGTCCTTTGTGGGCGGAGATAGGAACGAAGGTTTTCCAGCGGCCGTATACCGGCTGCAATCTCACAAGTCCGATCGTTCCCGTATCCAATGAGATTGGCTACTTGTTAGCTGTAACTGGCGGCGGAGAAGGATTATCTGGAAATGCAGAGGATCAAACGCTACATCTTCAAAGAGGTGTGGCTAAAAGGGTCCAAAGCGAGGATGCCATGAAGAACGATGATGGAAAAGTCCAGAAGCTCGTTCAGACCACGTATACAGAGATTAAGCTGAATATTGTGGAAAATTCTGGACGGATTACACAACTGTAAACAGCGTAGCAGCCGGAAGGCTGTGGATAGGAGAGAATATGGTTTATAAAATCGTGTCGGGTGTGAAAGAGTGTTATTGTGACTCTTTTATTACCGGTCCATCCAATGAGCCGTTGATGGTCAGTTTTTATGACCGTTCATCACAGCTCGTTAGGAGTATAGGGACTGGAATCATCCTTGATAAGAAGTTCAGCTTTGATAATAGAAGTTACCCGCTGAGCGACCAATTCGAGGTGTTTTACACCCAGATTGTAAGAGGAAAGGAGAAATTTACCCATGGGGTGGCATTCTCCACTGCATTGAGGGAAAACTATCTGGTGACAACGCCAGATACCATGCAGGAGGATCTGTATTACCACTTGATGAATCAGTACAGCCTCCCACTTTTACGGGAATGGATGGCAGAGATTCAGAAAGCCATGATAAACCGTGGGTATCTGTACCGTGGATATAAAGGTGCGGTGTATGGAGCGGACCATGAGGTCTTGTGCAGGGGAAAAACAGTGAGGTTTAGTGAGCTTCACATCTACAGCGTGACCATGGACGAGGAAAAACTACGTGCAATGGTAAGCCGGTTGTTACAAGACCGGAAGATCTGGATCACGGAGGAGGAGCAAAAGCCGCTGAAAATTGAGAACATGGATGATTACTTTGCCAGATATGGCAGTAGTATTATCAAAAATCTCGAAAATCAGTTGCATCCGGTGACTGGATTGGATGGAGAGATCAATCGGATCGCATTGAAGAGGACCCGGCCGTATCCTCAGCAGGCAGCCATGATCAATGGTGTCTATGAGTATTTCCGGCATAAAAAGCGGGGAAGTGTACTCTTTGTCATGGGTACCGGAACTGGAAAGACGCTGCAGTCGTCCTCAGCAGCAGAAATGCTGTATGTGGGGAAATGGCTGGAGCAGAATCCTGGGAAGACCCTGGCAGACGCCTATGCCCATGATGGAATCATCAACTATCGGCACATTGTTATGTGTCCGGGGCATCTGGTCGAAAAGTGGAAAGAGAGCATCGAGGAAGAGATCCCGTATGCAAAAGCGGTGATCATTAAAACCTTCCAGCAGCTGATCGACATAAGGGAAGCCGGGCGTGAAAGAAAGAACGGAAAAGAGTTCTACATCATGTCCAAGGATTTCTGCAAATTGTCGTATCAGCGTGTGCCATCGCCCAAAAAGATGGGAACGAGGTGCATTGACTTCTTCCATTGCAAAGACTGTAATGCGGCATATGCAAGCCAGGAGGATGGCTGTCCATTGTGCGGTAGCCATAATATAGAAATCCTGCACAGTCGTTATAAACGCACGGGTATGATCTGCCCGCATTGTAACCGCTTGCTTTATCGCAAAGGCATTAAAATGCCGATAGGCGAGTTGCATGATGAGGACAACAAAGACACATTGCCACTCACAAGCTTTGATTTTGCAAGTGAAACTACCTCTAATGAGGTGTGCTTTTACTGTGGGGAGAAGCTGTGGGTACCGTATGTGAAAAATATCAATACGGAGTTTGGCTACACGCCAAAGGAGATACCATGGGTGCGCCAGACCTTCTGGGCAAACAAGTCCAAGAAGGGAAAGAAAACGTATTGGATATTACGGGGGACCGAAACGGAAGCCCGTTTTTTTTATGGGGAAGTCCTGAACGAAATCGACCGTGATGGCGGATGCCGGAAGTATTCGCCTGCAGAGTATATCAAAAAATACCTGAAAGGTTACTTTGATGTATTTATTGCGGATGAAGTACACAAGTCAAAAGGCGGCGCCACAGCTCAGGGAAATGCATTCCACTGGGTAATGAAGAGCTGCCGGTATACCTTTGGACTATCAGGATCGATCTCTGGAGGAGTTGCTTCGGATCTGTTCTACTTGTTATTCCGAATGAACCCGAAGCGGATGAAGGAACATGGCTATGAATTTGGAAGTGTTCTGAAATTTGCACAGGATTATGGGTGCGTGGAGCAGGATTTTGAGGTTATCACCGATGTCCGATACGCAAGTTTAAGCCGTGGAAAACAGTTGTCACAGCCGCGTGTGCGGCCAGGGATAAGTCCGGAGGTATTTTCGGAATTTTTGCTTGATTCCGCTGTGTTCCTGAACATCAGCGACATGTCAGCAAATATGCCGCCGCTTTATGAGCGGATCAAACTTGTGACGCCGAAAGAGCCGAAGGAGATCGAGGAGCAGCGGCTGTACCGGAGAATCCTTGATGATCTGAGGCATTACGAAAGGGAAGCAAAGGTAAACCTGACTTCTGAAAGGAACCAGTTCGCAATGTCGTATCTGGATAAACCTTATGGAGTACCTCCTTTTGTAGACCCCCGAAATGGCGACGAAATAGCCATGGTGCCTGATTACTCCGAACTTGTAAAAAAGGGCGGGATGATCGAAAAGGAACGCTGCCTGGTGGAACTTGTCGGAAAGGAGCTTTCTGAAAACAGGAATTGCGTGATCTATGCAGAATACACTGCATCGGATACGACCAATGTCCTGCCGAGACTTAAAAGCCTGCTTATGAAGCAGCTGGGTCTTGGGGAAGAAGAGGTTGTTACGCTTCGTTCATCGAGTCCGTCGGCCGAAAAGCGAGAACGATGGATGCATGACCGAGCAGCGAGAGGGATGAAGGTTATGATCTGTAACCCTCGTTTGTGCGAGACAGGTCTTGACTTCTGCTGGAAAGAGAAGGGGAAGATTTACAATTATCCGACTCTGATATTTTATCAGTGTGGGTATTCCCTTTTTACCGAATGGCAGGCGGCTGGAAGAAGCTGGCGCCTGAACCAGAGGGAAGAATGCCGTACTTACTATCTGGCATATTCTGGAACGGTCCAGCAGGCAATCTTGCAGGTCCTTGGCGAGAAAAAGGCAGCTGTATCGGCTATCCAGGGAAAATTCTCTGCAGATGGACTGGCTTCCATGGCGAAGGGCGTGGACACGCAGCTTAGGATCGCACAGATCATGAAAGAGATGGATGATGATTCCGGGAACCGTTTGCAGGAAATGTTTGACGTCATTTCTGATAAGAAAGATGATTCAGAATATGGTTCCTGCCAGAAGATGAAGCTCTTAAATGAGATCATCAATATGGTGGATGAGAAACCGGAGCTTGTAAATCAGCACCAGGATCTATTCAAGAATCTGATGTCATTCGACTTTTTTGGAGCAATGGATAATAAGAAAGCGGAAACAGCGTTAAATATCAATGCGTTGTTTAGCCGTATGATCTTGAGTAACCAGGCAAGTGCGGTATCGCCACTTCCGCCTAAAAAGAAGAGAAGAAGAAAATCGGACAGCGGAAATTATTCATTGTTCGATGATATTGATTAAAGGAGAGAGAAAAATGAAAAAATTAGTGAAAATAAACGCAGAATTGTTGGTAAAGGCACTTGGTATCGCAGCGACTGGAGGAGGAAAGGGCTTCTTGCTTCTTATCCAGCCAGGCTCCGCACTGGTTGCATCTTGCGACGGAACAAAAGTCGGAAGATGCCACTTTGAAACTGAGAGCGAGGAAGGCATTGATGAACCGGTCATTCTGTATCCTGTAAAGAGCTTTTACAAAACGGCTGAAACGATAGCTAAATTCACCGACACGATATGTGTTGAGCTGAAGGATAGTTATATTGAGCTTTCTGATGCTCAGGGAGGAAGCCGCGTCCGTGTCGCATTGAACGAAAGTGATGTAATGTTTGATCTGACACAGGAAGAAAGTGAAACGGCTGTGTTTGTATCGCTGAAAACAGAAGATTTTGTAAAGCTTGTACGAAGCGGAGGTGCGGCAGCGTCCAAAGCAACGGACGCTATGAAGGCGATGTTCTTCCATGTAAATGGAAGCAAGCTGGAACTGGCAACTAAGAGTTCCCCAATGATCGCATATGCATCGGTTGAAACGGAAACGGTCAAGAATGCCGAAAAAAATGAAACCTGGCATCCTGCTAATGACCAGTTTCTGAATACGGTGATCGGAAACATAGATGGTGAGATCTGCCAGATCGGTTTTACTAACCTGAACACCGTCATAACGACAGAACGGGGAGCGGTATACATTGCCCGTAGAATGAATCTTGAGTTCAAGTCGTCAGTTCTCTCCATTATTGAGATGGAAGAGCGGGATTATGAAGCAGAGATTTCCAAAAAAGACCTTCTTTTAGGCCTTGAGGTTTCTACGGTTGGTATTGATAAAGTGCCTTATGTCGTGCTTCGGACCGAAGAATCCGGAAACCTGCTGTTTGAGTCTCCAAATGGTGAAAACCGTATGGAGGTTATACAAAAAAGCCATAAAGGGCAGCTGCAGGCCAGGGGCTTTTCCGTGGACATTGTAAAGACTGGAGTAACTGGCTGCTCTGATACAGTGTCATATTACGGTATGAATGATAAATATTCGGCCCCGATCCATATCAGCGGAAAGGATGGCAATGTGGAATATAAAGCCGTCATTGCCCCTCATGCGATGGATAAGAAGGAGGAAACGAAAAAAGCGGAAGTAAAAACCGCTGAAAAAACAAAGTAGAAGTATAAAAATGCCCGTCTGGTACGCAATTTGCGTGCTGGTCGGGCTTTTTTGTGGGTACACATAAGCATATTTCAACAGATGTGCTTATGTGTACCCACAAGGATACTTCGGAAAGGAGATATATGTTAAAGAGCGGAGAGGCAAAAAGAAAGTGTACGAACCGACGTCGTCCGCTGGATGAAGTATACATGATATCCATGGAGACAGATAGAGAAGGGAAGTCAGGCGGTTGCGACTTGAAATTTGAAGTTGTGTCTCCAAAATCGGAGGGGGAAACCTTTCCAGGTAGTCTGTAGGTTTCTGAATGATGTATTTGCACGTCTGGAGTTTTATCCAGTGATGGGCAGTGAATGGAAAAGGAATTAAACGAGGTCTGCGGAAGCGTGCTGGCGCGTGCCTGGGTCGTGTGCAAGGGCATGGAAGCCGGTGAAATTTGTATGAATATGGTTGGGGGTCACATTGCACTGGGAGACCCCGGATACAGTATGACCCTATTCTCATAGAGTGTTACATGTAACAGGAGGAAGAAAGTATGAAATTTAATATGAAAGAACTTATGAAAAAGATTACGGCAGGCGGGACAGCAGCCGTCATGATGGTTGGAAGCCAGTTGACAGTATTTGCAAGTGGAAAGCCGGAATCTGGGGCGAAAACTCAGCCGGACTATTCTTACGACTGGATTTCAGATGGTGGAAATGGAACGTTTGATTCTTTGACGAACACGGTAAAACAGACTGGAGGTTCTTTTTATCAGCTTTTAATGGCAATCGGTGTAGTTGGGCTTCTGGCCATCATCATCGTATGTGGTATTAAATTGGCTGCAGCCGGATCAGGTAAACGTGCGGAAGCAATCGAGCAGATAATTTGGGTATTTGTAGGTGGCATCATTATTTTTGGTTCGGTTTCCATCATTGGAATCGTAGGCACGATTGGAGCGAACTTAGGATCATGAGACACATAGGAAGAATTGTTATGACAATGAAAAACATGGCGATTATACGGTTTGCGGGTGCTGATACAAGTACACAGCCTTTTCATTACCTGAAGCTGGGAGCAGATGGAGGAATATCCGGAAACAGTAACGTAAGAGGGACTGTTGCGAGTTCGTATAAGTTGTTCATGGCAATCGGCGTGATCGGTCTTCTGACGACGCTGATTATTGTTGCCATTAAGATAGCTTCTGCACCAGCCTCCCAGCGGGCAGAAGCATTGTCAGAGCTGAAAGCAAAGGCGATCATCGGTATCATTTTATTTGCGATTCCGACGATTTTGGGCTTTTTAATGCAAATTGCAACTGCATTTGTGTGATGAACGGAGTTAAAAGAGAAAGGAGATAGGGGCGCCTTAAAAGGCAGCCCCTGGAAAGGTATATGAGGACAAGGTTTGAGATCCCACAGGGATTTACGGATGAAGTGCGCTTCTTCCGGTACCTTCCGTTAAGGTCATTGCTGATATTGTTGGTGGTGGCTATTCCGGGAATTATTTTATTTAAGTTATTGTCACCCTTTGGGTTAGGAATTTATGTGTTTTTTGCATGGGTGATCATTGAATTTGTTATTGTAGCTGCAACGATCGTACCGATCCCGTTGGAACGATGGAAAGATGGGGGAGGGCTTACATATGAGCGGTATATTACAAAAAAACTGCTCCGAAGAAGAAAAAAAGAACTATACATCAAAGGATATAAACAGATGGAGTATGAGGAGGAATTAAACCATGACTTATATGATTAACCAGATCTATCATGTGGTAATGATCCTCATATTCATGATGATGTTTATGATGATCGTATGTTTTGCATTATATATGTCAGCAACCAGGAAGAAGAAGCAAAGGCGGGAAGCGGATATGTACTTCCAGAGCCTTGACAGGAAAGATGCCAAGGATTTTTTGGACTTTGAAGATATTGTTGACGATATGGTTGTGACAAACCATCACCGTACATTTATTGCTGCTTTTAAGTGCCGTGGATTTAACCTTGGAACAGCATCTTCAGTACAGGTGGCGAGTACCCTTCAGGGCTATCTTTCATTTATCAACACGATTAAGACCCCAATTACGTACCGGCAGTATTTTATTCCAATGAGTCTGGATAGTACGAAGAGTATGTATAACAACAAATATGATGAGGTAGAACAGAAATTGTTCCATCTGGTCCAGGACTATGACGAGTTGCTGGAAGCACTTAATCTGGTCCGTGGTATTGATATCGTGCAGGAAGGAGAAATGCAGAAGAGGCTGATAAAACTGCAGGAAGATATCTCCAATATGGAGTGGAGAAAGGATCATCTGAAAGACCAGATTGATTTTATGAATCGAATGTTTAAGGAAGATGCTGTTCACCCATCTGCAGAGGAAGCGTACCTGGTCGAATGGTCGTATAATTCCAATGACTACAGCATTGAACTTAGCGAAGAAGAGATTCATAAAAAGGCAATTCAGGAGCTTGATAACCTTTGCAATAATATGATCAGTACGCTCGGTGGAAGTAACGTAAGTGCGTATAGATGTAAGACAAATGAGCTGATTGAAATGTTTTACCAGCATACGCACCCGCTTAGTTCTTCTGAATTTAAGATGGATGACATTCAGAACTCTGAATATTTTGACGAATATGTAACTTCCCATGATTATGACCGCAAGATGAGAATGGCAATGGAAGACAGTATGGTTGAAGAAGGTGCTTACCTGGCGGGAGCCATGGCTGATGCGTTGGCAGAAGAGATGGAGATTCTTGCAGATGGGAAAACAGAAGAAGCGGAGGAATCGGTGAATGAACCTGCAGAAGATAAATAAAAAGATAGAGAAACAGAAAAATAAGCTTTCCGATCTGTTCCGTATGAGGGACGGTATGCTGAAAATGCAGGAGCTAAAGGCTCAGGATCCGGAGGTGACAGCAACCAGAAAAAAGAAAAAGAGGAAGAAAGGCGAGGAGGAAGAAAAAACTCCGGAGCAGTTGGCAGCAGAAAAGCAGGCGGAAATCCGGTATTCCTATATGCGTGTCAATCCAATCTTTTATTCAGAAAGAAAAAGTCTGAAAGAATTTTTGGCACCGGATGGAATTGATCCCAATAATTATGGGCACTTAAAGCTGATCGATGGCGGAAGAACAGTATATGTCAGATCTTATTATATTGATAAGATGCCCAGAGATGCTAACTTTGCATCTACATTCAACACATTATATAACTTCCCGTATGTGACCTCTAATACCAGGATTGAGCCGGTTCCTGCAGAGCGGGCTGTGAAGCTGTTTGATCGACAGGTCTGGAATCTTGATACGGAGCTTGCATCAGCAACAAAGGCAACTGACAGAAACCGTGCCAGAAAGATAGGCCAGAAGATGAGTGAGACGGAGGGCTGGGCGCGCGAGATGGAGAGTGGAAGAAATGCTCTGTTTAATGTGTCATTTCTGTTTACAACTTTTTCCAAAAGTGCTGATGACATGGAGAGGATCGGTTCAGACTTCCATAACCGGGGACTTGCAAAAAATATTGGCTTGGTATCTTCTTTTGCAACAGAGCCGGAAGCATATAAGTCAGCATTTCCGCTGAATAAACGGTTTAAGAGTAAGTGGGGACCTGTGAGTACCGACTGTGTGAAAGTGCATCAGATGGATGCCTACTCTTTATCCACAATTTTCAACCACACCCGCAGCTCTTTCTATCACAAAAACGGTGTATATCTTGGACGTGATATGAATACGGGACGTCCAATTACGATTGATTTTTATGATCAGTCCCTGGAAGCACATAATGTCATCGTGTGTGGGGCGACTGGTACCGGAAAATCAGCAACGATCAAGGAAATTTTATCCAGGGCGTCTGACTTTGGCATGAAGTTCTGTACGATTGATACAGAGGAGAAAGGGAAGCGAGGAGAGTATAGTATCCTGACTGAGCGTTTGGGCGGTATCAATTATCAGATCACGGCAAACAGTACGATAATCATGAACCCATTTGAGCTTGGGGAAGAGATGGAATATGACGAGGGTACCGGACGAGAGGAGACAGCGCTTCATCTGACGGAAAAGATTGCCATTTTGAAAGGACTTCTTATGGCAATGATCAAATTCGGCAAGAAGGAACCGGATTTTGCAGATGAAACAGCCATGGACTCGATTCTTGAGGAAGTTCTGGCACATTTATTTGAAATACGTGGCATTGTGGATGGCGATCCGGCTAGTCTGTATGTAACCCAAAGCGATTACTCATCCGAGAAAAAAGAGCTGCCTACGATCCATGAGTTTTATGTTGAGATCCTGAAAAGGCGCCGGGACAATACAGAGCCTCTTCACGACAAAGCTTATTCCCTTATCGTAGACGGTATGAAGAGCTTTGTGCGTGAGCTTTATTATGTGCCTGGCTCTGTTATTGAACTTAGCAGACAGGAATATGAGGATTTGAAGCCAGATGAAGAAGGACGACGTTTCTATACGGATAAAAATGGTAATCAGACCATGGTTGTCGCAGTACGTGGTGTCCGCGCATATTATGATGGACAGTCCAGCCTTGTAGCAAATCTGGAGACTCCGGCAACCAATATTGATGTGTCCCAGCTTCCCAAAAATGACCGTCCTCTTGCCATGGTAATTGCGGCAAACTGGATCAACGAGAACATCATTAAACGTAATTCCGCAAATCCTAAACGGATTAGTAAGTATGCAGTCCTTCTTGATGAGGCGCATCGTGCATGGAAATACAAAGAGCTCCGCGTGTTTTTCGAGGATCTTTACAGATCAGCTCGTAAGAGATTTATCGTACCGATTGTATCTACACAGGCATTAGCGGACTTTAAGGGTTATCCGGAGACTGAGGCTATCGTAAAGCAGAGTCCGATCATCTTTCTTTTCCGCCAGGCGAGACAGGATCAGGAATATCTGGAATCGGCAACCTGCTTAACACCGGCACAGATGAACCGTATGCTCTCGCTTGGTGGCAAGACGAAGGACGACGGATCTGTGGCAGAGAAAGGGCAGGTATGCCTGATCGTAAATGACCGTGTTACTTTTGTACAGGTTGATTATCTGAAAAACACAGAGATTGAGATCGTAGAGACCAATCCGGCAGTTATTTATGAGCACATCAAGAAGAGAAGGGAGAGGGCGTATGCAGGAAGAAAAGAATACACAGGAAGACAGCAAGCATACCGGTAAATTTCGAGCGCTTTCCGTTGTGCTTGTAGTGGCAGTGGCTCTCTTTGTGAGTAGTCCTATTTCAGCGTTTGCAGAAAAATTTCCGACACTTCCGGGTGTTGGAACGGGATCAGGTAGTGATAATTCATGGATGGAAAATAACCCGCTTCTGCCGGGAAACAATCCTGGAAGTGGTGCGGACTCAGGCACAGGTGAAGATACAGGTAATTCCGAAGAGAATGATACGGCTGATCTTTCAAAGGATTCTTCCCAATGGGTAGACCGAGATAAAAGTGGAATTTACGATGGAAGCATCAATTCAATGATTGATTCTGATGAGGAAGAAGCAGACGAACCGGAACAGGATTCCGGAATGAAATGGTTTGTTGATGTAATCAATGCAATTCTGACTTTTATTCCGATACAGATAGCTAATGCATTATATTCCTTGCTTAATATGTTGGGAGCGTCGCTGGATAACTTAATATATGGACGTCTGGTATCAGATGTAGCATTGTTCACATTCGGGCTGGAAAACGGAAATGTATATGGAATTATAGGAAGTATTATATACAACATTCTCCGAGGCATCTCACTGTTGGGGTGTATGACGGTATTTATGGCGAATATTTCTATCAGCTCATATAAACAAGGACGTGTTGCATGGGATAAATTGAAGGAGTCTATAACAATATTTCTGACAGCAGCCCTTTTGTTGGTGATGATGCCGTATTTCCTCGATGTCGGACTGTTTGTAAGAGATAATGTATTGTACATTCTGGCAAATGAAGCTGGAAAGACATTGTTTGGTGATTCTTCGACAAGTATTATAGCAATATTACGTGATGCTGCAGATGAAAGCTTTTTGAACTCGATTATGTACTTAGGGTCCGTAATATTAAATATTTTCTTTATGCTTTCATATGTTGGCGTGGCCCTTGCGATGCTGATAGACTTTATATTATTTCCGTTCGTTATTATAAAGAGCTTTTTTGATGATCGCCAAGCTTTATCCAACTGGGTGTGGGAGATGGTATCCTGTGCGTTGGTTCCAATAATTGATGCGACCTTGATCATGGTTCCGGTATATATTGGTGTTTTTGCATCCAGGGTCGGCTTAAGTGGGAAGTCACTGGCTGTTGCAATGCTGCAGATCCTGATCTGTGCGTCTATCTTGCCGGCACGTGACCTGGCACGTAGAACGCTTGGAATGCAGACTAACCCACTTGAAAGAGCTGGACTTGGCGCTGGTGCTTTTGTAGGGGCTATGGCAGCAAGAGGAATTGGAAATGCAGTGCATGGAATTTCGGAAGACCGCTCAAACGCGAAAGCTGACGAAAATAATGCACAGATGGAGGACGAGCTTGCACAATTGGATGCACAGGAGATGGAGCAGGCGAATCAGGCAGGATTTGGTACTGCAGCAAGTGCATACGCTGAAGCAGCCGCAGCCAACGAGCAAAAAGGCATGGGTGATGGTGCTGATATAGCGAATGCAAAGCCAAGCTTCGGAAATGAACCGATTGGAGAAGATGAGGATCAGCCAATGAGACCGGAGGATTTCGCTTCATATGATGATGGTACTCCATTTGGACAGGAGCAGACATACGGGGAAGCTATGGCTGCAAACCAGGATACACTTGATGCGGAGGATAAAGAATCCATTGATCGTGCTTTGAAGGATACGGATGATAAGCTTGCAAAGGTCAGGGATCGTAAAAAGGAGCTTGATTTTGAAAATGCAGATAAATCTCAATATCCGGAGCTTGCGGCAGAATATTCAGATTTAATGCAGGAAGAAAATGCACTTCTTGCAAAGAAAGAAAGACTCCAAGCCAGGTCAGATCAGGAACTTCTGAAGGAAGAGCCTGCTAATCTGCAGAAAGCAATTTCGGATGCGGATAGTGAAAAAGAGCAGTTATTGTCGGATAGACAGGTTAAAGTTCGAGAAAGAAATCAGTTACAAGCCCAAAGAGATCTTATGACCGGAGATAGCAGTGAATATCAGAAGCTGGGAGAGAGTATTAGTGCAAAGGATAATGAGATCAGACAGATCGATACCCAGATCCAGGATTGTGAGAGCCGTAGTTATAGTGCATCAAAGGCATTAAGAGCTCAGGAAAATGAGCTTAGGGACCGCCAGGCATATAACTTAGGAGAGCGTGTGAAGGCACAGCAAGAATATGACACTGCTGCAGCGGAGTTGGAGCGATATAAAACTGCATCTGGCTCAGGAGCGAAATCACAGAAAAAAGCAGCTGAAGCAATAGCGAAGCAGCAGAAGATTATGGAAAACGCAAGTAGCAGGATGGCGGATTTATCTGTGGAGGATGCAAGGATCAATGAAAAATTGCAGGAGTTTGATCCAAACAGAAATCAGTACAGTATGTCAGATCTTCAAAGAGCTAAGAGTGCGCAGCAGGTACGTAGGGCAGAAGCACAGAGTCGGATAGCTGTTCTAAATGCAGAGATCGGTGCCTTGGATCCGTCTAACACAGCAAATAAGGAAGCAATCGAACAAAAACGGCAAAAGATCCGACAGCTTACTGCTATTACAGCAGATGCAGGACTTCAAACGGCAAGGCTGGATCAGATGATCAGTGGCTTAAAGGAAAACGGAGGCTACAGTGCATCGGCCGGAAAAGCCAGTTCGCCTATGGGAAGAATGGGTGCAGCATCAAGCGAATATGAACGCAAGAGGCAGGCGATCATGGAGCGTTATGCGACCATTGATAATTTTGAAGAACCACAGTTTAATAATATTTCACATGAACGCAGAGCCGAGCTTCTTCGTGGAAGGGCATTGCATTCCAGATTGCAATCAACAGCTAAAATCCGTGGCATGATGATCGGTGGAAGCCTTGGTGCATTAACCGGAATGTATATGGGACCTGTAGGTATGGTGGTAGGTGGTATGATCGGAAATGCAACCTATACTCCATTTAGAAATTTGAGTGTGAATTGGCGGACAAATAAAGGACTTCGTGAAGCTGGTGCGGCCACGAGAAGTTATGCTAACTCACCACTGGATGTGAAGGTGTACTCAGATCTTAATGGCAAATCTGTTCCGGAACAGATGAAAGTGATAGATATTGTCTCCAGGGATTTTGCAAAGTCATTGGAAAAGGATGGAAAACTTGAACAGATCTTTAATGATGACCTTGTAAACGATGCAGCAATGCGGGAAAGCAGAAAAGCCCTTCTCAAAAAATATAATATAAAAGATGCGCAGGGTTATGAAAGTGCAGTAAATCGTTTGAGAAATGAATTTAGTGGCACCGCAAAAGCAATTATTACAGAGAAGGAAACAAGGATGTTGGAGCGGTGTGCTGGGGAACAGTATGTGAATCTGTCAGAGAAATCCAAAAAGAGAATCATGGATAAAGTCATTGGAAGCAGGGACATTGCCTTAGATAACCAGTTGAGAACGACATTGAATGTGTATTTGCCGAAAAAATGGGAAGATAGTTTCTTGAGGTAAAGATTATGGCTGGATATTATGGATCAGGAAATTCATTTTCCGACAAAATAGCGGCAGAAATGAAAGAAAGGGCAAAAAAGACCGCAAAAAAATGGCTCAAAAGGATTCTTATAGCAATCGCACCTTTTATTCCAGCTATTTTTATTGTAGTGATGGCTGGTGCCGGTGCGATGCAGATCTTTTCGGTATTTGGTGGTATTGCAGATGCAATCTTTGGTAGTAATGATGTGGAGACCAGGATCGCATACGAAGGGGACTTAAATAGGCTTTCTTTGGATGAAATTCTGACAATCGTAGAAAACGATCAGCTTGATAGCAGTTTCTACCGAAATCTGATGTTTAACCGGGATGAATTTCTTCATCTGCTGAAATCAGTGAAAGAGATCAATGAGGACTATGCAGCGCAGACTATCACTATCCAGGTTCGGCATACGTATCAGGAATGGAAAGAAGATGATACGTATGCGGCGAATCCTGCTGCCGCCGGAGGTCATTATGAGACAAAAACGGAGTATCTGGACAGAGAAATATTGGAAGATTCCAGAGATATTGAAAAGTATCAAATAGACTGGCAGATGGTATATACCATGTGTATTACAAAGCTTCCTATTACAGAACGGGTATGGAGCGTGTCTGGCGATGCTGCAGAAGGAGAGAAGGTTGTCCATTATGGCGAAAATTATGAAGATATAGATGCTGCAATAGAAGCATGTAGAATGAAGTACGATTATATCACTGATCTTGCCCGTTCCGCTCAGACAAGCTATACGCTGGCAGAATGCAAATCTATGGTGCACACGCCATATCTCTATGGGGATCCAGATACGGAGGAGGGAGAATGGGAGTATTACGTCCCTCACAGTGTCATCCGTAGTGCATCGAGTGCGTACACCACCATTTATTACACTACAACATCTATAGAAGATCCGGAAACGCATGAGGTATCAAACTATCTGTCCAATATTGCTGAGGCTTCTTTTATGCCGCTATATGACCTGACAATGAGACGTTACACGTATAATTATGACTTTGGGTATACGTGCGATATGATGGCTCTTGCACCGGGAGGAAATAAGGTAACGGAAAAACTCGAAATGTATCGCGCATATGAGAGCGGGCTGGGACCGGATGAAAATGGTAATGCAAAGCCTGGTGTAATTCTGTGGACGCAGGATCTGACCGGGTACCTGCTTCCGGAAGGGTATACATTTGAAGATTTCCCGACAAGTACAAGGGTAGTAAATACCGGTGATGGCAATGGCGGAAGCATTGATTTTGATTATTCCGGTCTGGAATTTGATGAAGGTCTTGCGGGATCATTTGTCATGGCAGCACTTGAAAAAGTAGGATGTAAATATAGTCAGAAATTGCGTAATGAAGAAGGGTATTATGATTGCTCATCGTTGGTTACCAGGGTTGCGAAAGAAGTTGGCATTACGATCAGCGGAGGTACGGCTGCTGGAATTGCAAAAAGCCTGTACTTAGCAGGCAGAGCGGTGGATCCGGCAGACATGAAACAGGGTGATCTGATCTTTTATGCAAGAAAAAATGACAATGGATCGTGGAAGCAGCCAGGCAGGTTCATGCATATCAGCCACGTGTCTATCTACATGGGTGATGGAAGACAGGTACATGCAAGAAATGAGAAGTACGGTGTTAGTGTAAACAATTACACGGGATATGAGATGGTACTTATTTGCAGGCCTTTATACAAATAGGAAAGGATAGCGTAAATGGACGAAAAAAAATATCTGATTATTGGCGGCATCGCCACGGGAGTGATGTTTTTGTGCATCCTATTTTTACTGGTGCGGATGTCTATCATGGAAAGGCGGACGTTCAGTGATCAACAGCAGCAGGAAGTGACGAAAACCAAGGGTGACGAGACAAAAAATCTGACAGCCGAAGAAAAAGACCGGCTTGAACGGGCAAAAACGGAGATTGCCCGTTTCAAAAAGCAATACGGCATAGACGTCCCCGTTGATGAAATGGTTTATCAGCTTCAGATCCGTGACGCATATGAGAAAATGTACAAAAAAAGCTATGGTCTGGAGGAGGTATTTATTGTCCACAATCCGGTAGGCGATGATGCCGGGGATGATCCCGATGAGGGAGATGAAGAGGCTTATATGACGACCGAGGAGCTGATCAATGCATATGTGGAGAAGTACGATATTGATCAGACCAGGTTTGAAGGCATGACGCCGGAGCAGGAGCTGGAAGCTATCAAAATAGAATATGGCAGCCTGAATGATGAGACTGACAGTGCTTATTATAAGGAAGAAGATGAGCCGGAGCAGTCGGATGGAGAAGAAATATCAGAGGAGGATAACACAACTGATGGAGCGGAGGAAGAAAATGCACAGGAAGAGTAGATTTCTTGCTATTACACTGCTTCTCCTAGTCGTATACATGACCGGGTGTGGAAGATTAAAGGATTCAGGAAGTGCTGCAGAAGATTATTATGAGAGACAAAGTGGTTCTGTAAATGAAAGACTTGATAATGTGGAGAATTCCGACGTAAACAGTATTTATAATCAAACGATGAAAAAGTTTGAGAACAATGATTTTAAAAAGTTGGAAGGAAATGACATTTTTAATAAAATTTTTCGTTTATTCTACGGAGGAATAT
>OIXG01001352.1_pt1 | contig 23813 bp, 23 predicted proteins | sample 1587731 | NCBI WGS metagenome assembly OIXG01 (sample SAMEA3888908, study PRJEB22519) | human gut metagenome | biome: human gut; feature: human-associated habitat; material: faeces | place: Denmark | collected 2010
CGTGGTTAGGGAACGCCTTGTACTGGATGCCTCTACCGGAACCGCCGCAGGAGGTGAAGTAATGAACAAGTGCAACGCTCTGCTTTATGCCATGGTGATTGGTTTCGGCCTGGCTGCTGGTATCCGGGTTTATATTGCCTGGGAGTCATTAATCAATCTGGCGTGGAGTGCGATTCGTGGCTAAATCCCCCGCAGAACGCAAAGCCGCGCAGCGCGCTCGGCAGTCCGCCGCCGGTGAGCGCAAAATTGAACTGGTGCTGGATAAGCAGGAGCAGGAAATGCTGGAGCGTAACTGTGCCACGCGTCGCCCCGGGCGTGCGCCTTACGAATTTGGTGAGTATATAGCGTTACTGATCCGCCAGGATGATGCACGCGTGCGCGGGCGTATAAAATCGATCAGCAGAAAATGTTGCGGTAAGTGCGGCGAGAGAGTTCCAGTTAATTCATGCCCGTGTAATGGTGACTCGCAATGCTGGGTGACTAAAGGCTGGCATGAAACGAAATTAATAGTGTGACATGTCACGAGTAGATTATGCATGATGAATTTGATGGGGTTTGAATACTGCCGCCAACTATGGCGGCTTTATTTTGCATGGTACTATTACCACAACGGTAACTATTACCACGGTGGTTATGATGCCTGCTGAACCTAAAACCTATAAACGCAAATCAACGCAATTTAAGCCACTAACAGCAATGCAGGAGGCTTATTGCCAGTCATACATCAAAACGCCTGAAAACCAGACTCAGGCAGCGATTAACGCAGGATTCTCCCCAAATACAGCGGCAGTTAAAGCCAGTGTCATGATGCGCGATGAACGCATTCAAAAACGGATTGCCGAGTTGATGGAGGAGCGCAACAAACGAATGCGCGTCAGTGCTGATTACGTTCTCATGCGCCTGGTGGAGATCGACCAGATGGACGTGATCGACATCCTCAACGACGATGGGAGCCTTAAGCCAATCCGCGAGTGGCCGAAAATCTGGCGCACTACGCTTAGTGGCTTTGATCTGTCATCGACCATCATGAACATGAACGAGGATTCGATAGAGACAATCCTCAAAAAAATTAAATGGCCTGACAAGGTGAAGAACCTCGAACTGATTGGTAAGCACGTCGACGTCAACGCATTCAAAGAACGTCTGGATGTTAATGTGAATGTGACAATTGCTGATCGCATAGCAGCAGCCAGGAAGCGACTCAAAGAACGTCAGGATGGCAATCAGTGACAGATACAGCGTTATCTCCTGAAGAGCAGTTAATCGAGGATATTGCAGGGTTCACTCACGATCCGCTTGGCTATGCCCTCTATGCGTTCCCGTGGGGGGAAGAGGGGACTGAACTGGCACATGCTACTGGTCCAAGAAGCTGGCAGAGGTGGATGCTTGACACTGTTGGCAAGCACCTCAGAAATCCAGATACACGCCATCAGCCACTGATGATTGCAGTTTCTTCAGGCCACGGAATCGGGAAAAGCGCAGGTATCTCCATGTTGCTGAACTGGGGAATGTCCACTTGCGAAGACTGCAAAGCAGTAGTCACTGCCAACACTGAAAATCAGTTGCGCACCAAAACTTGGCCAGAAGTGATTAAGTGGGCAAACCTGTCCATCACGAAAGACTGGTTCTCGACCCCGGCAACAGCGATGTACAGCAATGATCCGGGGCACGATAAGCGCTGGCGCGCTGATGCTATACCGTGGTCTGAGCATAACACCGAGGCATTCGCCGGGCTGCACAACGAGCGTAAGCGGATTATCGTGGTATTCGACGAAGCGTCTAATATTGCTGATAAGGTTTGGGAGGTTGCCGAAGGTGCGCTTACTGACGAAGACACCGAAATCATTTGGGTAGCGTTCGGAAACCCGACTCGTAACACCGGGCGATTCCGTGAATGTTTCCGCAAATACAAACACCGCTGGGTCACAAAGCAGATCGATAGCCGAACCGTAGAGGGAACCAACAAAGAGCAGATCCAAAAATGGATTGAAGACCACGGTGAGGATAGCGACTTCGTTAAAATCCGTGTGCGCGGCATATTCCCTGATGCATCTGAATTGCAGTTTATCCCTACCGGTCTTACTGACGAGGCAATGAAACGGGTGGTAACTGCTGCGCAGGTGGCACATGCTCCGGTGATAATCGGTGTTGACCCGGCATATTCAGGCGTTGATGACGCGGTGATATACCTGCGGCAGGGGCTACACAGTAAGGTGCTATGGACTGGTAACAAGACCACCGACGATCTGATTATGGCGAAGCGTATCGCTGACTTTGAAGACCAGTATCAGGCTGACGCGGTGTTCATCGACTTCGGTTACGGAACCGGTTTGAAGTCAATCGGTGACGGCTGGGGTCGTACATGGCAACTTGTTCCGTTCGGTGGCGCGTCTACTGACCCGCAGATGCTCAACAAGCGTGGGGAGATGTTCAACTCATGCAAGACATGGCTGAGGCTCGGCGGCATGCTGGATGACCAGGAAACAGCGGACGACCTGTCGGCAGCAGAGTACAAAGTTCGAGTGGACGGTAAAATCGTTATCGAACCGAAGGAAGATATCAAAGAGCGACTTGGGCGTTCTCCTGGTAAAGGCGATGCGCTACTGCTGACGTTTGCGTTCCCTGTGTCGAAGCGTCTGCGAATTCCCGGTCAGCAGAACCAGCAAGGCAAGGCCATCACAGATTACGATCCCTATGCTTAATCCGCTGGTGGGGATAATGTCGTTGATATCCTCTGGTGAGGATAAAACAAAGCCAGCTCATAGGCTGGCTGTTTGTGACATGTCACGGTGTTATTTCGGTAGATTGTGTTTGGCATTCGACTCGTCTATCACGTAACGCATTGCAGTTCGACCGAGATTACCAGGATCTTCATGCAGACTCACTCGTGCCTTTAGGAGCACACATTCAGCCTTGACATAGTTTGCTGGAATTATTCCTACCTCGGCATTTTTAAATGCCTCCTTCACCGCCTCACCGTTGTACTGACCGCCAAGCAACTCTGTACATGTCAGGTTGTTATGGATAATTGCAAGGAGATCTTTAATCTCTTCACGCAGGTTTACAATCGCCATCGCGGCATTGATAGCTGCGGCATAGCGCTCAGCTGCAGTCTTCTCTTTCATGATTTTCACCTTAAAAAAATGCCCGGACGAACCGGGCGAACTGGAAGCAATGAGTTATGCCTTCCGTGGCTGTACGGGTTTACAGCATGAAGTCATCGCAATGGCGTCCTGCTGTAAAAAGGGCGGTGATAGTCCTTCAAGGGAAACTATCACCGCCAAGCACCTGGAACTTCTGGCATCACGGTCCTTAGGCGTGATTCTGGCGTGGCATGCAGGATTCGAACCTGCGACCAACCGCTTAGAAGGCGGTTGCTCTGTCCAACTGAGCTAATGCCACAACGCTGAGAGCACTTAGCCTGTTAAGGCGCCACACTTTGTCGCGGCTCCATAAATGCTCTCATCGTTGTACCCTCGTCTCTTCCGAGGCGTCACACCGAATCGCCGGGATGGTGAATCCCCGTGCGCGGAATAAAACCGCTCGACTTGCACATTCCGGCTACCTGGTTCGTTTGCCCGAGCAAGGGAGGGTGCCCCTTAAACGTATCCAGACCGCTATCGGCGCATGTGCCATACGCCGTACTGCTCAAAATAAAAGCTCACTCCACCTGTTCAATTTAACGACAAGCCAGTCAGGTTAATAACCGGAATGAACCATTTGCTTACCTGAAAGGTAATAATTCGTGCGTTAAATGTCAACTATCTACGATAAATAAATCATATGTGGTTAAATTGGTAATAATTTAATTTCGTACGGAGTCATTGATATGTGCATGGGTAGCTCACCGTCAGTGCCTGCAACACCAGAAGTTCAGGCAGCACCACAGGAGCAGGATGCCGCCGTTGTTGATGCCCGCGACGAAGAAACTCGTCGCCGTCGCGCTGCTGCTGGTCGTAGTTCTACGCTGCTTACCGGTTCTCAGGGTGACACATCAACCGCTAATACCAGCGGTAAAACGCTGCTTGGTCAGTAACCGGAGTCATTGAAATGGCGGAAACAACTAAAGAGCGATTGAACAAACAGTTCGCACAACTTGAAAGCGAGCGTCAGTCGTTCGAGCCGCACTGGCGCGAGTTGAGTGATTACATCAACCCGCGTGGTTCCCGCTTTCTGACTTCTGAGGTTAACCGTAACGATCGACGCAATACACGCATTATTGATTCGACCGGGACTATGGCGGCGCGCACTCTTGCCAGCGGCATGATGTCAGGCATAACAAGCCCCGCCCGTCCGTGGTTTCGCCTGGCTACGCCAGATCCTGAAATGATGGATTATGGCCCTGTTAAGTTGTGGCTTGAGGCAGTTCAGAACCGCATGAACGATATGTTCAATAAGTCGAATCTCTACCAGTCTCTTCCGCAGTTATACGGAAGCCTCGGCACATACAGCACTGGTGCAATGGCGGTGCTGGAGGATGACAAGGACATCATTCGCACAATGCCATTCCCGATAGGCAGTTACTACCTGGCTAACTCACCTCGTGGCAGTGTGGACACCTGTTTTCGCAAGTTCTCTATGACTGTTCGTCAGCTTGTTCAGGAGTTCGGGCTAAATAACGTCAGCGAATCCGTAAAAATCATGTGGGAAAGCGGCACCTACGAGAAGTGGATTGAAGTGATGCATTCGGTTTACCCGAACATTGACCGCGATACATCGAAGCTGGATAGCAAGAACAAGCCATTCAAATCGGTTTATTACGAGGTTGGTGGCGATAACGACAAGTTGTTGCGTGAGTCCGGATTCGATGAGTTTCCAATTATGGCTCCGCGCTGGGAAGTTAACGGCGAAGATGTTTATGGATCATCATGCCCGGGTATGCTGGCGCTTGGACCTGTTAAGGCATTGCAGCTTCTCCAGAAGCGCAAGTCGCAGTTGATTGATAAAGCCACCAATCCGCCGATGGTTGCTCCGACTTCCCTCAAGAATCAGCGTGCCTCCCTTCTTCCTGGCGACATCACGTATATCGATCAGATTACTGGTCAGGATGGTTTCAGGCCTGCTTATCTGGTTAACCCCAGTACAGCAGATTTGGTGGCAGACATTCAGGACACCCGTCAAATCATTAACAGCGCCTACTTTGTCGATCTGTTCATGATGTTGCAGAACATCAATACCCGCTCGATGCCTATTGAAGCGGTGATCGAAATGAAAGAAGAAAAACTTCTGATGTTGGGGCCGGTTCTGGAGCGTCTGAACGACGAATGTCTTAATCCTCTCATTGACCGCGCTTTCTCGATGATGGTGCGTAAAAACATGCTGCCGCCACCGCCTGACGCGATGGAAGGTATGCCCCTGAAGGTCGAATACATTTCCGTCATGGCTCAGGCGCAGAAGTCTATCGGCCTGTCCAGTCTGGCGTCTACGGTCAACTTCATTGGTCAACTTGCGCAAGCGAAACCAGAAGCTCTCGACAAACTCAACGTTGATCAGGCGATCGATGCATTCGCTGATATGTCCGGAGTGTCTCCAACCGTCATTGTTCCGCAGGAACAGGTTGAGCAGGCTCGCCAGCAACGGGCACAGCAACAACAGCAGCAACAAATGATGGCGATGGGGATGGTGGCGGCACAGGGTGCCAAGACGCTAAGCGAAGCTAAAACTTCGGATCCGAGTGTTTTGTCAGCTATGGCGAATGCAGTTAGTGGTCAGGGTGGGCAATCACAATGACAGATTACGAAGACGATCAACTGAAAGAAGAAAACGCCCGTAAGCAACGTGACATGGCACAGCGTGAAATTGATGACATTCGCTTTGTCATGAGCAGTGAACATGGGCGTCGCGTTGTCTGGTCAGTGCTGGAGAAAGGCCGTGTGTTTTCCGCTATCTCACCGATGGACGCTATGGCAATGGCATTTAATGAGGGGCAACGCAATCTGGCGCTGGAACTGTTTCAGCGCGTTATGGCGCATTGCCCTGAACAGTATTTGAAGATGGCCAAAGAGGCCAGTGAACAGGAGTGATCATGAATTTATTTGAGCGTTTGCTGTATCGCCGTCTTTGCAATGAGCAATCCACTGAAGGTGGCCAGGCAGATACAGCTTCAACGGGAGCAACTGAAACCACTCAGGGCTCGGGTGAAATGCAGGAGCAAACCCAGTCGCAGGATAACTCCCAGGGGACTGACTCTGAGAAAGGTTCTGAAGCTCAGAAAACTGAGGGAGAGCTTGCTGCTGAAAAAGCCAATACCGAAGAAGCAGAAAAGGATAAGAAGCCAGATGGTGCGCCTGAGAAGTACGAGTTTCAGGCTGCCGAAGGCGTAGAGCTGGATACAGAAGCGTTGAAGGAATTCGAGCCGGTGGCGCGTGAACTAAACCTGACCAACGAGCAAGCGCAAAAGCTGGTTGATGCTTATCCGAAGATTCTGGCAGGTGTGCAGCAGCGCCAGGCAGAAGCCTGGCAGAAAACAACCGAGCAGTGGGCTGCTGATGTAAAAGCTGACAAAGAAATCGGTGGCGACAAGTTGATTTCTAACCTTAGCGCCGCACAGCGTGCGCTTGACCAGTTCGGGACACCTGAACTCAAAGAATATCTGAACACCACCGGGCTGGGTAATCACCCTGATCTGGTCAAAACGTTCGTGAAAATCGGAAAGGCGATGTCTGAAGATGGCATGGTCACCGGTGGTAATGAAGGCCAGCGTAGTGCGGCCGAAGTGCTCTATGGCAAATAAGAGAGGAAATGACAATGGCTGTTAAAGGCTTAACTGCGCTGACGCTGGCTGACTGGGGTAAGCGCGTCGATCAAAACGGGAAAGTCGATAAGATTATCGAGCTTCTCGGTCAAACTAACCCGATCCTTCAGGATATGCCTTTTGTCGAAGGGAACCTTCCTACCGGACACCGAACCACCATTCGTTCTGGTTTACCTTCAGCTACCTGGCGTTTGCTGAACTATGGCGTACAGCCAAGCAAATCAACCACAGTGCAGGTAACCGATTCCGTGGGCATGCTGGAAACCTATGCTGAAGTCGATAAGTCACTGGCTGATCTGAACGGCAATACCGCCGAATTCCGCCTGTCTGAAGACCGCGCATTTATTGAAGCGATGAATCAGCAGATGGCGCAGACGCTGTTTTATGGTGATTCCAGCGTTAACCCTCAGCAGTTTATGGGACTGTCCTCCCGCTATTCCAGCCTGTCTGCGGGTAATGCTCAGAACATCATTGATGCTGGTGGCACGGGTACAGATAACACCTCAATCTGGTTAGTGGTGTGGGGCGAAAACACCGTGCATGGCATCTTCCCGAAAGGGCAGAAGGCTGGCATCCAGATGGAAGATAAAGGCCAGGTGACACTGGAAGATGCTAATGGCGGCAAGTACGAAGGCTATCGCACCCATTACAAATGGGATAACGGACTTGCTCTGCGTGACTGGCGTTATGTTGTTCGCATTGCAAACATCGATGTCAGCAATCTTTCAGAACCATCCTCTGCCGCAAATATTGCGAAGTTGATGGTTAAAGCACTACATCGCATTCCAAACCGTGGCATGGGCCGCCCGGTGTTCTACATGAACCGCACTGTAGGCCAGGCTCTTGATCTGCAGTCTCTGGAGAAAACATCTCTGGCTATCAGCGTAAAAGAGACAGAAGGCGAGTGGTGGACTTCATTCCGTGGTGTACCAATCCGTGAAACTGATGCGCTTCTGGAAACAGAAGCCCGCGTGGTGTAACGCCTGTTATTAACCTGTGGGTCGTAACAGACCCACTAATGGAGAAAGAAGATGATCACCGACAAACTGTTGATGTTCTCCGAAGCTCAGGCGGTTACGAATACCGCGGCTTCTACTGACGTAATCGATCTCGGTCCAATTGACGGAAAACGTCGTGATATCGGCGTGGGTTACCCGCTTGAGTTTTGGGCGCTGGTTAACACAGCCGCCGCGGCAAGCGGTGATGCAACTGTAAACATCCAGTTGCAGACGAGTGAAAATAACAGCTCATGGACCACTATTTATGATAGTGGCGCACTGGCAAAGACCGCCCTGACAGCAGGTAAACGAGTTGTTTCTGCAAAGGTGCCTGCCGGTGTTCAGCGATATCTGCGTGTTAACTACTCCGTCGCAACTGGCCCACTAACGGCTGGCGAATTCACTGCTGGTATCAGTCTTGATGTTGATGCCAATACGCCGTATCCGATCCGCTCAAAAGTAACTGGTTAAGGTGATATCGATGTCAGGTGAGAAACCAAGATACCTCGTTCTGCGCCTCTCTCATATCCATAACACTCTGTGGCCGGAGGGGGCAGAAATCGAATACGAAGGTGAGCCTGGTAGCGCACTGGAACCTGTTAACGATGCAGCCAGACAGGCAAAAGCAAAAGTTGCAGGAAAGGTGTCAATGGCAGCAACCAGCACCAAAATCATCAATGATGTGTCAGATGATGGTGAACTGGATAAGCTCCGTGAAGAGTACGAATTGCTCTTTAACGAGAAGCCACACCATAACGCCAAAGCCGAAACGCTACGCGAGAAGATCGCAGATAAGCGTAAAGAACTGGGCGTGTAAGCCTCGCGAATCAGACAAGGGGCTTCGGCCCCTTTATTGCAGGAGTGTATATGGAACTCGTAAACCTCAAAACCGGCACTGACAGCTACCAGGATGAGAGCGGAGAAACCAGAACTCGCGATGAATACCCGTGGGGGCTGTGCATCACTCTTAATAACGACACATTGAATAAGCTGAAGGCGCAACCTCAGGGCGTCGGAACAGAAGTGATGATAACTGCAAAGGCTGTTATTCGAGGCCTGTCTGCCAAAGAAACTGACGATGGTGTTAATCGCAGCGCCGATCTGCAGATCACTGATATGGCAATCGCTCCTGTTTCCGGTGATGTAGAAAAATCAGCGGCTGAAACCCTCTACGGTAACGGGGGTGAGTGATGGCCTCTGTAGTAGAGATCTGTAATCGTGCGCTGTCCAATATTGGCAACAGCCGCAGCATTAACAGCCTGACGGAAGCCAGCAAGGAAGCAGGGGAATGTTCGCTGCACTTTGAGGTCTGCCGTGATGCTGTGCTTTCTGATTTTGACTGGAACTTTGCTACCAAACGCGTGGCGCTTGCAGATACGAACAATCCACCGCCTGACTGGGAATATGCGTACCAGTACCCGTCCGATTGTCTGCGCATTACTGAAATTATGCTTCCTGGTGTACGCAATCCAACAGCAGCAATGCGCGTTCAGTACGAAGTTGGTGCAGACACCAACGGAACAGGAAAGTTGATCTACACAGACCAGCCGCAGGCATGGCTCAAGTATGTCTCTCGCGTTTCAGATGTGAACATGTTTGATGCCATTTTTATGGAGGCGTTGGCCTGGCGTCTTGCGGCAGCTATTAACATGGCGCTGACTGGGAATGCAGACCTCGGTACGTTTGCCCTCAATATGTACAATCGCGTGATTCTTAGTGCTGGCTCGCATAGCCAGAATGAATCACAGGAACCACAGCCACCGGTTGATGAGTTTACCATTGCGAGGTTGTCCTGATGGCTATCAGTTGGATCCAGCCCAGCTTTGCCGGTGGTGAGATTGGACCGTCGTTGTACGGGCGTATTGACATGGCGAAGTACCAGGTGGCATTGCGCAAGTGCGATAACTTTATCGTGCGGCAGTATGGCGGCGTAGAGAATCGACCTGGTACGCGTTTTGTCGGTGCCGCCAAATACCCAAATCGGAAATGCCGCCTGATCCCGTTCCAGTTCTCGACGGTTCAGACCTATGCTCTGGAGTTCGGACACCAGTACATGCGCGTTATCAAAGATGGTGCGTTGGTGCTGAACAGCAGCAATGTTATTTATGAAATTGCCACGCCATATACTGAAGCCGATCTGTTCCGAATTAAATTCACGCAAAGCGCCGACGTGCTTACGCTGGTTCATCCGGCATACCCGCCGAAAGAGTTGCGTCGCTATGCGCATGACAACTGGCAACTGGTTGATGTGGTAACGAAGAACGGGCCATTTGAAGATATCAATATTGACGAGTCAGTGACGGTTTATGCCAGCGCCAGCACCGGGACAATTACGTTAACGGCAAGCGCCTCTATTTTTGGCGCGGAGCAGGTAGGCAAATTGTTCTATCTGGAACAGCCTGCAGTGGATTCTGTGCCGGTATGGGAAACCAGTAAGAGTACGTCGATTGGCGATATTCGCCGTGCAGACAGTAACTACTATCGCGCCGTTACAGCAGGCAAAACAGGCACTTTGCGCCCTTCGCATACAGAAGGCACATCATGGGATGGCTGGGGCGGATCCGGTGATGATGATACCGGCATTGAGTGGGAGTATCTGCACAGTGGTTTTGGCATTGCCCGTATCTCTGCTGCAAATGGAACTACTGCAACTGCCGAGGTGATTTCCTATATCCCTTCGCAGGTAGTTGGCGAGGATAATGCCAGCTATAAATGGGCTAAATATGCCTGGAACAGTATTAACGGTTATCCTGGCACTGTTGTTTATTATCAACAACGTCTTTACTTCGCCGCATCGACTGCGTTCCCTCAGACTATCTGGGCCAGCCGTACTGGGGATTATAAGGATTTTGGCAAAAGCAATCCTACGCAGGATGACGACAGAATTATCTACACCTATGCCGGGCGTCAGGTTAATGAGATCCGTCACCTGATTGATGTTGGTTCGCTGGTGGCGCTGACTTCCGGAGGTGAGTACGTCATCACTGGCGACCAGAACAAAGTGCTTACCCCATCATCATTTGCATTCAGCTCTCAGGGATCAAATGGCTCGAGCAATGTCCCACCAATTGCCGTGGCGAATATTGCTCTGTTCGTCCAGGAGAAAGGCAGTGTTGTCCGTGATCTGGCCTACTCATTCGATGTTGACGGCTATCAGGGGAACGACCTGACCATCCTTGCCAATCATCTTTTTCAGAAGCACAGCATTGTTGACTGGTGCTTCTCAATAGTCCCTTACTCCAGCGCCTTCTGCATCCGTGATGACGGTAAATTACTGGTGATGACCTATTTGCGTGATCAGCAGGTTTTTGCATGGGCACCACAATCCAGTACCGGAAAATATGAAAGCACATGCAGTATCAGCGAAGGCAATGAAGATGCGGTGTATTTCGTCGTTAACCGAACCGTTAACGGGCAAACAGTGAGATACATCGAGCGACTGTCCAGCCGTTTATTTACCAGCGATGAAGATGCTTTCTTTGTTGATTCTGGCCTTAGCTATGATGGAAGAAATACGTCTGACAGAACGATGATCATCACTGGTGGTTCTGGCGAATGGGATTACCGCGCGGAATATACAATCAGTGTTTCTGGTGGTGCGTACTTCACCAGTAGTGATGTCGGCGCGCAACTACAGTTCCCTTATACCGGAACTGATCCTGATACTGGCGATGAGGTGTCAAAAGAATTACGTTGCGACATTATTTCTGTAACCAGCAATACCGCTGTAGTGGTTCGTGCTAACAGGAACGTCCCGCCATCCCTCAGGAATGTGGCCACCACGAACTGGCAGATGGCGCGCCGGACATTTGGAGGCCTGTCTCATCTTGAAGGCCAGACCGTAAACATTCTCTCTGATGCGAACGTGGAACCACAGAAAGTGGTTTCCGGAGGTGCCGTCACGCTGGAATCACCGGGGGCTGTAGTGCACATCGGCCTGCCAATAACTGCTGAATTCGAAACACTGGATATCAACATTAACGGACAGGAAACGCTGCTGGACAAAAAACAGGTGATCCCGTCCGTTACTCTGGTTGTGAATGCCAGTCGCGGCATCTGGGCGACTACGCCCGGCGGTAAATGGTACGAATATCCACAGCGTGAATTCGAGTTCTACGATGATCCTGTTGATGATGCTACCGGAAAAGTAGAAGTGAAACTGGACAGTAACTGGGGCAAAAACGGACGTGTAAAAATCCGTCAGCTTGATCCGTTGCCGCTGTCTGTTCTTGCCGTTATTCCTCGCCTTACTGTTGGTGGGTTCTGATGATCGATGTTCAAATTATTCCCGCTACCGAAGAGCATCTTCAGATGATTTTGCCGGATATTCGTCAGGCTGATATTGAAGAACTGTATGCGGTATCGCTGATGACTACCGAAGATGCACTGCGTGTTGGCCTGCGTACTGCGACTATGGCCTGGTCAGGGTTCGCGAACGGAGAACTGGTAACCATGTTTGGCGTATCTCCGGCGTCAATGATCGGTGGCAATGGTACGCCCTGGCTGGTAGGAACCAGCCGTATTGAAAAATATCAGAAGACATTTCTTCGCCACTGCCGCCCTGTATTGCAGCAGATGCTGGCAGTTTATCCGCGCCTGGAAAACTACGTCGACGAGCGAAACCATGTTGCCAAAGCATGGCTGCACTGGCTTGGATTCAGGCTTGAAGAAGCCGCGCCTTATGGTGCTCTTGGTCTTAATTTCCACAGATTTCACATGGAGAGAAAATAATGTGTAACCCAGCCATCGCTTTGGTTGCCGTCACAGTGGCATCCACAGCCGCGTCAATGTACAGCCAGAGCAAGCAGGCAAAATACCAGTCAGCCATAGCTGATCGGAATGCTGAAATTGCTGAAGCTCAGGCACAGGATTCAATCAATCGTGGGAATATTGAAGCGGATCAGCGTCGTCGTGAAATGCGTCAACGCTCAGGCACTGCGGCGGCCACTATGGGGGCTACCGGTGCGGAATTAAGTAGCGGAACAGCTCTTGACGTTTTTGCGGATAATGCTCAGTTCGGCACTCTTGATGCGTTAACGACAGTGAATAATGCTCAGCGTGAGGCATATGGGTATCAGGTTCAGGGAATGAATGCTCAGGCACAGGGGGCTGCTGCTCAGTCGGCTGCTAAATCATCGATGACCAGCACTTTGTTAACGGCACCACTAAAAGCATACGGTGCATACCAGATGGGCGGCGGAACGTGGAGCCCGTTCTCTCAGAAGGCTGCGCCGATTTCTGCTGCTGTTGGCACTCCAACCGGTCGATAAGGGGATAATAAGATGCCAGTTGTACCAACAACATCGGGCCGTCAGGTTCAGAGCAGAGGGATTTCGACGCAGGGATTCTCATCGTTTCAGACACCAAATGTCGGTGATGTACTTGGCGATGTTGCAGAGCAATATGCAGGTATTATTGCGCAGGCAAAACAGCGTGCGAATGTTGCTATGGCTCAGGATGCTTCTCTTAGCTTAAGCCAGATAAGCAGCGATCTGCTGAATAACCCTGAAACAGGTTTGCTTAACCTGAAAGGGAAAAATGCTATTGGAAAAGGTCAGGAGTATACGCAGCAGTTTGATGCTCAGGTCGAACAACTGGCTATGTCGCTGCCGGATGAACAGGCTCGTAATGCTTTCATGCAGCAGGCGCAGCAGCAGCGCATTCAGTTCACTACGCAGGCCGGGCGGCACGAGATAGGGCAAATAAATGCCTACGAAGAAGGCCAGTTTCAGGCTACGCTGCTGAACAATGGTAAAAATGCCGCAGCATTGTATGGCGACAACGCCGCATACGTATTGGCTAATAAGCAAACTTTCCAGCAAATTGAGGATTACGGCATTGCACATGGCTGGAGTGACGAGCAAATCCAGGCCAAGAAAATCGAGTTTAAAGAAGCAACAGCAAAAGCAACTGCTCAAAATGCTATTGGAGCAAACTATCTTCAGGTAAGACAGCAAAACGGCGAGTTAAGCGATACTGCTGCTGGTTCTCGCCGTGCTGTAGCAGATAGTGGCTCTTCCGATCGTACCCGCGGTATACGCAACAATAACCCCGGCAATCTTGAATACAGCAAAACTAATCCGTGGGTTGGGCAGACTGGTGATGATGGTCGCTTTGCCAAATTCGAAACCCCTGAACACGGTATTCGTGCATTAGGGCGGAACCTGATGTCGTATCAGCGGCAGGGTATTGATACCGTCAGCGAGATAATTAATCGCTGGGCACCGCCTACTGATAAAAATGACACTATGTCGTATATCAAAGCAGTGTGCGAACAACTTGGCGTTTCTGCTGATGAGCCTCTCGATGCATCAAATCCTGATACCCTGAAGGCGCTTTGTGCAGCCATTATCCATCATGAAAACGGTAGCCAGCCATACAGTGATCAGCAGTTAACTGCAGGTGTTAGTGCTGCGCTGGGGCTTTCTCAGCTACCGACAAAAAATAAACGTTATACCGGTGTAGCCTGGTTCGATGCTTTAAGTGAATCAGATCAGGCCAGCGTGTTGCGACAGACTGATGCACTAGCCAGACAACAGCAGGCTGAATATAAAACGATGCTCGACAGCCGGGTTCGCGATGCGACGGCTGCGTATATGCGTGGCATTGAATTTCCTAACCCACCTGGTGAGGATGATTTTATTGCAGCTTATGGAGTCAGAGAAGGAAACCTGCGATATACCGAGTTTAAGAATACGCAGATCGCCGGACAGTATATAGGCTCTTTCCGCAACATGCCGACAAGCAGCATTACAGCATATGTTGAGCAATTACGCCCGGATACTGGTGATACAGGGGAGGGGTATGCGGCACGCGCAACTCTTTATGACAACGTTGTTTCGGCTGCAAATCAGGTGATAAAGCAGCGGCAGTCGGATCCTGTGCAGTTCTCTCTTGCCTCCGGACAGGCAAAGCCTATCGACATGAGCAATAAGGATAACTTTGGACAGAGCGTTGCCTTGCGTGCCGCTCAGGTCAGTGACCTTGCTAAGTCATATGGCACTCCACTGACGTTCTTTTCCAAAGACGAGGCCAATCAGATCGGTGTTTTCTTTCGTGATGCTCCAGTTTCCCAACAGGCAGCATATCTCGATACCATCAGGCAGAGCACTGGTGGTGGGCAGGTGTATATGTCAGCACTACAGCAGATCAGTGCCAACGCTCCATCTGCTGCCGTTGCCGGGATACTGATGGATAAGCCTGGTGGTATTTTGGCAGAAAAAAACTGGTTTAATCCGGATGTTTCCGTGTCTCCTGAAACCGCTGCGCAGACAATTCTTGCTGGCGCGGCGGCTCGTAAAGGTACTGATGATGCGAAAGGTATTCCGATGCCTAAAGATGCTGATCTTCGCCTTGAGTTTTCTGACATGGTGAAGGATGCATTTGCTGGTGACGCTCAGGGCGCATCAATGGCATACGAGATCGCAAAGGATTATTACGCTGGTGTGATGGCGAAAAAAGGCGTGGTATCAGGCGAAATTGACAATGATGTCTGGAAACAGGCTGTTAACGTAGCTACAGGTGGCGTGCATGACTATAACGGAATGGGGAATGTCCTTTTGCCGTGGGGAATGTCTGCAGAGCAATTCGATAAGCAGGTTAATCAGGCTTGGAATGAACAAGTTGTCGGCTCCGGGATAAAAACACCGCCTGGTCAGTATGGTTTGCAAAGTTACGGCGATAGTCAGTACCTGGTGAAACTTGGTACTGGTTATCTGCTGAAAGATGATGGTTCTCCCGTTGTTCTTAATCTGACACAGAAGCGTCAGAGATTCTCCGGAGATATTCCGCAATGAGTTACTTTGGCCTTAATCCAGTAAACCAGAATCAGCAGCTTGACGAAGCAGCATCAAATCCAGCTGGCTTTAACAGCGATGTTGGTTTTTTCGACAATGCTGTAGGAGCGGCATTGTCTGGTTTGTACTCCGGGCTGGTGGCAAAGCCAGATCAGTTGCTATGGGCAGGGATGGATAAAATCGTATCCCCGATTGCTCAGTTTGTTAACGAAAACACCTCGATCAATGACACTTCAGTTTCATACATTGCTGAGCAGAGAAAACTAGCAGAGCAGCAGGTTAAGCGGCTGACGCCTGATGCCGCGACAACCGGAACCGCCGGGCAGGTCCTTTATGGGGTGTTCGATATGGGCGGGCAGGCTGTTGTCGGTACAACGCTCGGTGGTCCGGTCGGAGGTGCTGCGGCGGTAACTTCTCTACAGGGTTTTTCTGAGTTTGAACGGCTTACAGCACAGGGTGTTGATTTCAGGACGGCGCAGGAAGCGGGATTAGTGCAGGGTATTACTGCTGGTGCCGGAGCACTGATCCCTATGAGCCTCGGGTTACGTGCTGGTGGTGCGCTGGCGGAAGGTGTGGCGGCTCAGCTTGCGCGGACGGGTGAAAGTTCAGTGCGACGCGCCGCAGCAACAGCAGTACGTGCAACGCCAGATATTGCCTATGCCGCAGGTACAAATATTGCGTTCGGTATGGCACAGCGTGGGCTTACTGCAAAAACGCTTCGTGATGGTGGCTATAGCGAAATGGCTAACCAGTATGATGTGTTGGATCGACAGGCAATTGCTATTGATGCTGTTCTTGGGGTGGCGTTTGGTGGTGTCGGCAGATTTATTAACTCTCGCGGCGAGTCTACAAGCGCACCAAATTTTTCACCAGTTGATATCGATGCTGCACTGGCGGCGAATGCCGCTCATCATGCTGAAATTGATATTGCTCCCGGCGTGCCGATCAACGTGCTTTCGCGTAATTCGCACATTCAGGCTCTGCGAAAAGCCATGTCTGATGTTAGCCTGGGGAGACCTGTAGACGTTGCCAGCATTGTTGAGTCTGCATCTTTCAGTGAAATTCCTGGACGCAAGAGTCTGCTGTCTCAGGCAGTTAATGAGGCTCTGTCATCTGTAGATGATGGAGTAACGGCGCGCGCTATAGAAAATCGGTTGCTTGAAGAACAGGCCGCGCAGCTTTTGCCGCGTGGCGATAGACAGGTTTACCAGTCTGAAATCGCTAATAGCCAACGAATTATTGAAAATCTCACTGAACAGCGCGCACAAATTCTTGCAGAAGATCCAGCCGGTAGCGGTAAGGCTTTATCTCGTGCTCGATCAGATAAACAGGCCAGACTTCGCGATATTGACCAACGAATCCGGCAGGCACAAGAACGCCTGGAATTTTCTCGTAACGCGTTGGCACCGCATGAGCCTGGCGGTCGGTTTTTTGAAGCTCGAGCAGAACTGGCTCGGAGACAGCAGGCAGAAAGTGAACTTAATGCTCAGGCTGTTTCATTCTATAAAACAGCAGAGGTCAGGACGCCAGACGAAGCAGCTCCTTTTGAGCCTGATAAAATATTGCAACAGGCAGAACAAAAAATGATGTCAGATCAGGCAGGAGATATTGATTTGCGCATAGCTGAAGACTCGCTGCTTGAATCACCTGACATGATAATCACCGTGCTGGATGATGATGGTAATCCACAATCGCGCAGTGCGCGTGAAGCACTGGATGAAGCGAACAGGGAAAGTGAGCAGGCAATACAGGATTCCAGCCTGTTTGATGTCGCTGTGGCGTGTTTCTTGAGAGGTTAAATTAAATGAGACAGGAATGTATACAAGCGGTTCAGCAGGCGGCGCAGCGCATGTTAACGGCGCGAGAAATACAGAACATTGAAGACCGCATTTATCGAAATATGCGCTCCATTGCTCGTGATGACCCTATGTCGTGGCGACAACTTTCCGAATCAGAGCGGCTATATCGAGCAGCACAATTGGCATCTGAAGAATTACAGCGAGAAGCGGCATTAAAGAAACGTCGTGTGGCTCTCACTATAGCCGCGCGTCAGAGATTGGATAAATTTATCAATAGCTATCAAGGGGCTGATGGGAAACTTGGCGCTCTTAACCGTACTATAGCTTTTAATGCAGACGGTAAATCTAATTTCCTCTCTGTTGAATCCAGAACAAAAGCCACCCGTGATTATGCATTGAGTCAATTGCAGGAGGCATTCGAAGCAGTTGATCCTCGCTTTTTTGGTCTGTTTGAAGATGAAGCGGGCGTACGTGACCTGGTATATGAAATGCGGGGGCAAAATACTGGCAATGCTAAAGCAAGAAACGGTGCTAAGGCGTGGAGAGAAGTTACAGAGCTGCTGCGCCGCCGGTTTAATGATGCTGGTGGGGACATTGGCTATCTCGAAAACTGGGGGATCCCTCAACATCATTCTATGGAAAAGGTTGGGGCAGTATCAAAGGATAAGTGGGTTAGCGATGTTATAGGTAAGCTGGATCGCAAATATTATATCCGAGACGATGGACAACTGATGAACGATGCCGAGTTGTCTTCATTTCTTGGAGAGGCTTATAACACGATCGCTACTGGTGGGCTGAATAAGCTTACTGATACCGGAATGCGAATTTCCGGCGCACGTGCTAACCGTGGTAATGCATCACGACAGATACATTTCAAAGATGCAGATTCCTATCTGCAATATCAGCAACTTTATGGCGATCGCTCTCTATGGGAAATCATGGTCGGTCACCTGGAAGGTATCAGTAAAGATATTGCACTGGTGGAAACATATGGCCCAAACCCCGATCATGTTTTCCGCTCTCTTCTTGATCAGGTGAAGGCAGAAACGGCAACAGCTAACCCGAGTAAAACCGGTAAAGTCGAGCGGCTGGCGAACAACACAGAGAATCTGTACAACTTTATTTCCGGAAAGACACAGCCTGTAGCGAATCCGCACATCGCGCGATGGTCTGACAATATCCGCAACTGGCTGGTTGCCAGCAGACTCGGATCCGCGTTGCTGTCATCGTTCTCTGATCTTGGAACCATGTATCTGTCTGCGAAGGTTACCAACCTTCCAATGAACCAGTTATTCCGCAACCAGCTTGAAGCTATGGACCCAACGAACCGTACAGAACTTGCGCGGGCGCGCCGCGCTGGTCTGGCGATGGAATCTCTACTTGGCAGCGTTAACCGCTGGGCGATGGATAATATGGGGCCGTCAGTGTCTCGTTGGGCGGCAACGGCGGTAATGCGTGCCAGTGGGCTTACAGCATGGTCAGATGCGCACAAGCGCGCCTATGGCGTAACCATGATGGGAAGCCTGGGAGAAGTAGTGTCACGGACACCAGACCTTCGTAGCCTCGATGACTCTGATTTTCGTATCCTGAAAAGCAAAGGGATTACTGACACAGACTGGAGCGTATGGAAGCTGGCGAAACAGGAGGACTGGGGGAACGGTAATAATACGATGCTGACACCGGAAAGCATTATGCGTATCCCTGATTCAGCAGTTAAACATCTTGGTGAGCCTGAACGCGTGAAATTTGAGGCAATGCGTAAACTGCTCGGTGCCGTAACTGAAGAAGTTGATATGGCTGTTATTACACCGGGAGCACGTGAGCAACTGATAACCGGTTCTGGTATTCAGCGTGGAACATGGAAAGGTGAATTAACGAGAAGTGTTTTCCTGTTTAAATCGTTCCCTATCTCGGTTGTTATGCGTCACTGGTCACGCGCTATGGGTATGCCGTCTGCTGGTGGGCGTGCGGCATATATTGCGACGTTTATTGCCAGTACGACCATTCTTGGCGCTTTGTCGCAGCAACTTAACGACCTTGCGTCTGGTCGTAATCCTCGAGAGATGACAGGAGAAGATGCCGCAAAATTCTGGCTTGGTGCTCTACTGAAAGGTGGTGGTCTTGGCCTTTACGGTGACTTTTTATTGTCAGATCACACTAGGTACGGAAGCGGCGCGCTGGCGTCGATGCTTGGCCCGGTAGCTGGTCTGGTTGATGACGTAGTGAAGATTGCTCAGGGCATACCGTTAAATGCTGTGGAAGGGAAGAGTGAGCAGACTGGTGGTGATCTGGTGAAGCTGGGGAAAGGTTTGATGCCTGGTGCGAATCTCTGGTACTTGAAGGCGGCTCTCGATCACATGATCTTTAACCAGATGCAGGAGTATTTTTCACCAGGCTATTTGCGTAAAATGGAGCAACGTTCGAAGAAAGAGTTTAACCAGACATACTGGTGGCGACCACAGGATGTCACTCCGCAATAAAAGGAGATATGATGGTTCAAATAACTTTTATTGTACTAATATGTGCAGCGTTTTTATGCTATTCATACATTTTGATAAAAATGGGTTTCAATTGGAATCTCTGTTGCGTGCAGCGGCATGGTTCGGCTTTGTAGTATTCGGAATTGTATTGTTCGGAAGAATAATAAAATAACTAGTTAATTTGTGGATTGGTGCTGTTTTTCCATGATAGGGGTAATTATGAGAAAAGTATTTTTGATTTTTGGATTTATGCTTCTCGTTGGATGCCAGTCAGCTGCACAGTTTGAAAGAAATATGCTTACGTGGCGCGGGCAGAGTATAGACGCAATGGTTCAGCAGTGGGGGTATCCTCAGGGAGAGCTTACATCTCCAGATGGAAACAGAGTGTATGTTTACTCAAGCTCTGGTAGTTATAACGTACCACAAACCACAACGTATAATACTACGTCTAATCTAATTGGTAATACTATATATTCAAACACATACGCAACAACTGATGGCGGTTATACACTCCATTTCAGTTGCTCTGTTTACGTTGAGTTTGGTGCTGATAAGATTATTAAAAATGTTACATGGCGCGGTAATAATTGCGTTGCGTGACATGTCACAGGCCGCTTTCGCGGCCTTGTTTTTAACGAATGCCACCGCCACCCGGGCGGGAATCCGCAGAACGCCCACCGCAGCGGGAGCCGTCAGCAGCAGTGTCGCTGTCGTGCTGACAACGACCGGCAAAGGCCTGAGTTGAAGCTACCAGAGACAACAAAACGAACAGTGCAGCAAATGCTTTTTTCATTGTGAAATTTCCATCTATAAGCCACCTCAATGTGGCGACAATGAGTGTAGCACTGACTTTTGTTTCGTCCACAAAAAAGCCCGCGCTGCGGGCTTCTATTAATGCAGTTTATCTTTGCTTATAACCAGTAGTCTGTGGGTATGCACATCTTTATCACTGCCCCAACAGAAATCAGCCCACTGGCTATAGAAATCATCCCATGATGTCATGAAGCTAAGAGGTCTATCTTCTTCAGAGCCATCTGAAACGTATACATTATATCCTGGGGTGTTTATAGCCCAAGAAATCATTCTTTCCCAGAATCTTCTCCCATCGATTGTTTGTTGCTCATCAGATACAACGATCGCATATTGCTCTAGGAAGAACTGAAAAAAAATCTGAGGCAAACCATGAACAGCACGGTCATGAATAACATTAGGCGTACGCCATACCATGATCTGCGTACATGTTCTTTTGGCTTCGACGATATCTTCCCGAAAGATTAACTTAACCGCATACACCGTTTCTGGAGTATCGCTGGTAGTAATCATTCTGTAATGATCGCCATTACAAGATTTTACAAGGCGATAACCATAAGGTGTTGTGAATCCCGGAAGAACGAAATCAACCACACCTTTCGCTAAGTAGCTTTCGGTGTGACTAGTGTTCTTCTCAGACATGTTCAGTTTTCTATCGAAATCTGCTTCTGGGATAATGTATGGCATCGCTTTTCTTGTTGTATTTGTTCTCATTTCGTCCTCCCATGTTTGGCTACAGGACGCGTTTTGAAGGGAAGATTAAAAATGCTTTCTTACCCTTGAGGTAATAGTACGCTATTCACCCCCAGTCTGCAATCTGTACAGAATTATTTAAAGGCTCATCCCTGTGCCGCCGCCCGTCAGAAGAACCCTGCCTTGTCGTTGATGTATTCCGCGTGGGTCTGGATATCACGCGGGCATTTACTCACACCGACGATGTAGCAGAACATGGTGGTCACCTCCGCCGCCGCGCCCGATACGTCGTGCCCGTCTTCCTGTAACTGGTTCAGCAGATTCATCAGCAGTGAGTTTTCCGTCAGGCCGAGAACACCAGACGGCGAGTGAATCAGGCTGCGGTAGCCGGGCTTCAGCGGGGCGCTGTAGGTTTTGTTCTCTATCTTCATCGCCTGCATTACTGCTGACGCCGTGGCGTTGGCTACCTGGTCGGCAACCATCTTTATGCGTTCTTCCTGCGGGAGCGAGTTTTTAATGTAGCTTCCGGTGCGGCGGATCTGAGGAAGAACCTCACCTGTAACCCATTTACGAAAGCGGTAGGGGATAGTGCCTGGTGTCACTGCGTCGCGGCAGCGGAGGATCAGTGTGTAGAGGCCTGACTCGGAGATGATGATCGATTCTTGCTCACCGCCAGGGGTGTCGGTTGAAGCGACGCCCTTCTCATCATCATCAAGTTTTCGAACAGCATCTCGATGGTTTGCTATGCCTATAGCCCGACAAACATCTGAAGCGATAAACCATGGCTCACCATTAATGACGATTACCCGTATATCGGCTTGGGATTCGAAAGAAAAAATGGACGTGCTTTTTGTAGCTGTCATAGTGGTTACCTTTTAGTCTGGTTAATCACCACTACCGACGCCAATCGGTTGGTGGTGAACTGTGCAGGGTTGGCGTAACCGGCTAAAAGGACCCGGCGCACCTTTCGGTGCCCCCACACAGCCCACCATAATACGAATGTGGCCGTGCTATACGCATAAAAAAACCGCTTGCGCGGTGAATGCGCCTTTTAGTAATCCGGGACGCCAATCCCGGCACTGGATTTTGCCAGTGCCCGATTACTATGGCACAAGAGGAGTGCGATGTAAATTTATCTCAAAGGTAAATATAAGCACTCCACTTGGTAATTGCAAACCTTATCTGGTTTGTTTTCGTAATTGTTCGGCACAATAGTCGAGATGTGTTTGCAGATCCCGCATAGACATCTGTGAGCTGGTGACGTAGTTAATCAGTGCAGTCAGTTCGGCAAGTGGGCCATCGACATTAAATCCATCCTTATCGAGATCCCGGAGTAATTTCATCAAGTGCGATCCCTCCACCAGTGACCTGACGCCTCCCGGCGTGTGAATCCTTTCGGTAAATCCGTCTTCCAGTGGATAGTGATACTGCTGCATCTTATCTTCTCCATGCAATAACTGTATATTTATACAGTAGCAAATAATTTGTTTGCTATCCAGCACGTTTTGCAAATTACCTGAAAGGTAATATCTATTCGTATTTACAGCCTTTCTATCCATATGTGGTTTTCCAGGTAATAGAATAACCAGATATGCGGCGCAACGGGTGCTGCGACTATCTGGAGATTTAACATGACGGTCTCAACCGAAGTTGACCACAACGAATACACCGGTAACGGCGTTACGACATCGTTTCCGTATACTTTTCGAATTTTCAGAAAATCAGACCTGGTTGTTCAGGTGTCTGACCTGAACGGGAACGTAACAGAATTGGTTCTGGATACCGGTTATACGGTAACTGGGGCGGGCACTTATAGTGGCGGTTCTGTGGTTCTTCCGTCTCCGCTTGCTACTGGATGGCGAATTACGATAGATCGTGTGCTTGATGTAGTGCAGGAGACAGACCTTCGCAATCAGGGAAAATTTTTCCCCGAAGTGCATGAAGATGCCTTTGACTACCTGACGATGCTGATCCAGCAATGTTTTGGGTGGTTCAGACGTGCATTGATGAAACCATCTTTGCTTGCAAAATATTACGATGCAAAGCAAAACAAAATTTCTAACCTTGCAGATCCATCATTTGAGCAGGACGCTGTAAATAATCGCTCAATGCGTAATTATGTCGATGCTGCAATCGCCGGGGTTGTTGGTGGTTTTGGTTGGTTTATTCAGTATGGTTCTGGGGCTGTGTACCGAACGTTCCAGGATAAAATGCGTGATGCTATTAGCCCCAAAGATTTTGGAGCTGTTGGTGATGGTATAAATGACGATTCCACTGCAATAAGCGCGTGCCTTGAAGCCTCATCTCCAGGTTATAAAATTGACGGATTAGGGCTTACTTTTAAAGTATCAACTCTTCCGGATGTCAGTCGATTTAAAAATGCTCGTTTTTTATTTGAGAGAATACCGGGCCAGCCTCTTTTTTATGCTTCTGAAGATTTTATCCAGGGAGAGTTATTTAAAATTACAGATACACCGTGGTAC
>OIXG01001376.1_pt1 | contig 23518 bp, 19 predicted proteins | sample 1587731 | NCBI WGS metagenome assembly OIXG01 (sample SAMEA3888908, study PRJEB22519) | human gut metagenome | biome: human gut; feature: human-associated habitat; material: faeces | place: Denmark | collected 2010
TCAATGTATTGCTTAAATTGATAAAGAAACAGTATAATTTGAAGATTGAACATTTTTCAACTCACACTTTTAGAAAAACATTCGGACGCAAAGTTTTTGAAAGTGCAGGCGAAAACGCTAATATGGCATTGATGAGGCTGTCTGAACTTTTTAATCATTCCAATGTAGGTATAACGAAGATATACTTAGGCATTCGAGAAAAAGAATTGCTTGAAACATACGACTTATTGGATTTTTAGAGTTAATTTGTTGGATTATTGAGCGTTCTTCCAAAGAAAATCGCTATCTTTGTTGCGCACATTAGCTAATAGTGTGCGGACATATTGAAAGAAGCGCATTTTCGCTTTATTCCGTTGACGTGAACTTCGACAACTCACAAAGTAATATCGGAATAATGTGGGAGAACGCTCTCTTTGGTGTGTATTCGTATATCAACGAAATACATCCAAAGTGGGGCTGTTCGTTCTCTCCTTATCCATATTACAGGAAGTCGAAGTCCTACGTCAAGGATGAGGTTAGAATGACGGCCTCGCTTCTCTTCTTTATGTTTTCAGCATAAAATAATCCGCATCGCAGGGCCATAGATGCAAATGTAAATTATTGCATTATGGCACTGATAAAATGTGAAGAATGCGGGCATGAGATTTCGGATAAAGCAACATTCTGCCCTAATTGTGGCTGTCCCAGAGGAAATGATGTTAGTGAGCTTAAACAGCAAGAAAGTTCATTGTCTCAAAGACGTAATGGCATAAATAAAAGCTATCTAATTATCATTGCAGTAGTAATCATTATGGGGTTGTTCTTGTGCGTTTTTTATAATCTGTTGCCTACGGAAACAAGAACTGAAGCTGTGCAAGACTCCCTTGAAAATATAGAGGGGCAAGATAAAGCATTAGTAGTTCCCCAAAATGCAACGACTAATCCAGAAGAGCATGAAAAAGATGAAGTATTAGATAAAGTTGTCGGGACTTATACCTTTGATTATGCTCAAAGTGGGAGATTCCATTGTGCACCTATTGTTGTATTGCCCGATGGAAGATGTGTCATACTTTACCAAAATTTAGGTGGTGATATAACATCTACGTTAATAGGGACAGTTGATATGTTATCTGATAAAGTTTTCACATTAGTAGATAGAAAAGAGTTCGTATTAGATCTCAATACATACGTTTTAAGGAATGGGCTTGAAGATCATTGTGGAACTACTTATCAATGGAAGTGGAATTATTATGATTATTTAGTTTTTGATTTAAATGAGATGAGACTTTATCAGAGTCTAAAGGAGTATCAGAATAGGGACATTTCCGACGCACAATTTGCGAAAATAACTAATCACACTTCTTCAACAAGTCTTAACCAATAAATAAAATTGTATTATGGCACTAATTAAATGTAGTGAATGTGGGCAAATGGTTTCCACAAAAGCCGAGAAATGCCCAAAATGCGGTTACTCTGTGCGTTTGTCAATGGAGCAAGAACAAGAGAAGGCCAAACAACCCATAGAAATCCATCCAACAATGGAAACAGAGAAAAATGAAGTTGTAAACAACGAACCTCAATTTCAACAAAAAAGCAAAAAGAAAGGTATTCTAATTGCTGTTATTGTGGCTTTAATAATCGGCTGTGGCGTATCGTATGCCTTATATATAAACAATAATAGTAGTTCAAACAACCAACCGCAAAACAAGCCGTTCAACGGCAGTAGCAGCTCATGTGGTCAACCGCAAGATAACTTTTCAGAAATTACGGAACAGTTCACAGACAAGGTGCGGAAATATGAAGAATTAGGCAGCTTCTCCGAAGGATTTGCCGCTGTTCAACGCAACGGATTATGGGGGTATATAGATAAAGATGGTAACGAAGTAATACCATGTCAATATGAAAGCGCAAAAGGTTTTGTAAATTCACGTGCTGTTGTGGAAAAAGGTGACCTCTATGGTTGCATTGATACAAAGGGGAGAGAAGTCATACCTTTTGAATATGGATGGATTAATCATTATACAGATTATTTCACCGTGAATAAAGACTATAAAGACGTACATGGTTGTGGTTGTATTGATAACAACGGAAAAGAAATTGCCCCTTGTATATATTCGGCAATTTCTCCTTTTTCCGATGGCCTGTCACGAGTAAGAAAAGGTGATTTATATGGCTATATTGATAAACAAGGAAAAGAAGTGATTCCTTGCAAATATGAATATGCAGATGTATTTTCAGATGGATTGGCTCTAATCGAGAGAGATGGATTATATGGTTTTATTGATATAAGGGGCAATGAAACGATTCCTTGCAAATACACATACGCTCATCCTTTTTCAGAAGGTATGGCCGCTGTCCAAATAGCCGACGCGGATGGCATATCCAAGGGTGGTTACATTGATTCCAAAGGTAACGAAGTGATACCTTGCATCTATAATACTGCGATAGGGATGAATCCTTTTAGTAATGGGATTGCTATTGTAATGGATGAACAAGGGTTCTTAGGTTGCATAAATACAAAAGGCGAAGAAGTATTGGTGTGTGTTTATGGAGATATACAAGTGTTTGATAATATAATAGCCGCACGGGAATCGGCTTCTCAATCATATTGGTTGTTTGACATGACAGGAAAGAAAATCTCTACCTCAGAGTATGATGCCATATATCCAGCAGGGAAAGGTCAGTTTATTGTCATTAGAAATGGTAAATCAGGTTTTATAAATCAAGATAGTAAAGTAGTTATTCCTCTCATGTTTGACGCTCAGTTTAGTGAAGATTCAGATGCAGGCTGGATAGCTGAATGTAAACCTTTTGTGGAAGGAGTTTCTATTGTTAGACAGAATGGCAGATATGGGGCAATAGACGAACAGGGAAATAAGATAGTTCCATACATTTATGATGAGATTTGGGATTTTTCGGAAGGGTTTGCTGTTGCTAGGATTGGTGAGAAGTGGGGATATATTGACATGAAAGGAAATAGTACTTTCTCACAAGATGAAATTGCAGCTGCAAGTTTGAGGGAAACTAAACATAATGAAGAAGTAGAGAATATAGAAGAAAACGTATCTCTAGTAGATAACCAAACCAAAAGTATAGTACAAAAGAGTGGCTTTTCTTCATGGGAAGATGTGATTAATTTCTTGCCTAATAAGAAATTTGTTTCTCGTGACTTCTATGGTTATGAATATGCAAATGAACTTACCTTCAGGGGAGAGAATGGCAAACTTGTTATGTGCATAAATGGAGTCAAGATAGGAGAGGTCGGTTATGACCTACGCGATAAAGACAAGTTTAATCCCAATAAAATTCATATGCTTTTAAGAGTAATAGAGACTGATTACCCGATGAATGGTGGGGTCAAGAGAGATTATGTATTTACCATAAAGACCGATAAGCAAAGAGGTGTCTATCTGTATTTTGAGCCGAGACTACAAGAGAATATATTTACACATGAACGATTTTATAAGTATTATATTCCCATGTTTGAAAATGGGAAATTAAATATGAATTTCTCTTCAGCAGACACTTATGAAGAATGCAAATTCTTCTATTACTATGCTGTTGACGAATAAACTGTAAATTACCGAAAGTCTGTTATAGATTAGATATTGCCACATTAGGATTACCTGTGTGCCAAATACGTGTCGCAGATTAAGAAACAAAAATCAACTAAAATATGAAAAAAGTTTTTTATTTGTTGTGCCTATTTGCTTTAAATGCGGAAGCACAAATTTCCGAGTTATGGAATCAAGCTCATAATGAACTGAAAAAAATAAAAAGTACTGAACTCCGTGATACTTTTAAGAATAAACTTGATGAAGCGGAAAGTAAATATAGAATATCCGCTGATTCTATCAAACTATCCTATAAAAAAGGAGCAGCTACGTTCATCAACATGGGGTTCAAGGATGAGCAAGGGAATGATCTGTATTGGGGAAAATATGATTTCCATATTGCAGATGATGGCAATGCTGTTTCTAAATTTTCTTATAATGAAATAAACATTTGTGAGAAAGATACTTTCTTATACAATGCAGGTAATAATAGCAATTATAAATTAGTTTCCCGTGTGCCCTCCCTTTCAGAGGTAACACGTCTGTTCAATAACTGTGACGCGAACCTCATAGATGAAAGAGAAGTGCATTATACAGGAAGACTCCGATGGGGATTTAAGGAAAGATACTATGTCAGTAACCCAAAGGGAATCTCTTTGAAAAGTCGGATAAATCATAACACTATAACATTTCCTTTAAAGTATTATTGGACTCAGACCACGGATGAAAGTGATAATGGCAGAGCATATATGTTTGCCTTTTCTTCGGAAAATGGATTAGGTAAAGGTACGGATGTAAAAGATGACAAATTATCTGTGAGGTCAGTTGTTTCTTGTGATAGAAACCGTATCTATGAGCAAACTTTGGGAAACATTTTATTATCAATAAAAAAAGCCCTACATGGACAGGCACGTGAAGACTCGTTAAAGCAAGTAAAATTTGAAATGCAAAGAGATAGTGCAATTAAAAACAATGCTTTTTTGCAATTTTTATCTCAGACTGCACAAACGTTGGAATCGGACAACGAATTATTTGATTACAGCATTTTTATGGAGAGAGATACTATACGGATTCGAGTTTGTTCCAATAAAAATACATCCCAATGTTATACCAAGTTTTGGGAGAAAATAAACCAATTATCTTCCACTATTTATAGCTCTAATTATAATCAGAACTTCGGCTATATCAAAAAAGAAAGTAATCAAAACAATGAATGGGATTTTTATAATATTTATTGGGAGTTCATCTTGAATACGAATACAAAAACAAACCAAGGAAATAGACGAAGCATTTCAGATGTCAACAATTATTATCATTATTATGAAGATATAAACGGAAAAGAATATTCTTGGTCACAGAAACGAAACGAATCACGATATATAATGAAAGATAATGGTGGTAACAGGAAATTCATGTCTTTTTTATGGGATGGTATGCAATATGCTATAAAGAAAAACATCGAAAGGTTTGTTGAAGGTGCTTTTGGAAAAGAGAATATTATGGATTTAAAAATTAATCCTATAATACCAATTCCTTATTCAATGAATTATATCAATCCTGCAAATGCTGTGGCTGTAGGCATTAAGGTTGAATCTGATTTATTCTATATACCAGCGATACAAAATGAGTGGGAAAAAGGTACTCCACTTTATGAAGTGAAGTTTAAAGTCACCGTGCCTCCATCAAAAAAAGTTATCAAAAAAAATGCTTCTCGCTATCAAGTAAAAATCATCGAAGAAGAAATGAGACCTTATACTATTTTTGATGGTAAAAAGTTAGGTACGCCATTCACAGGAACACCAAATGTATCGCGGAAGTCAGAAAACATGAAACAAAGGGGAAATGAATCATTGCGGAAGTTCGGAAAATCTTTGTTTGACAACACAAGAATAAGAATACGCAAAAACTGAAAAACACATTTGTATCACTATATGGGCATCGAATTGTCACTTTCTATACTTAGGTTGGCCGTTAGCGACCAACCTTTTCTTTTATGTCAGAATATTCAAAAATACGCAGAAGTGAACATCTTGATTTATGCTAATATGCTGATTTACTGCACAATATGTTGCTTTTGAGCGGATTTGGACTTGACAAACATTCGCTTACAGGTGAATATGACTGTTTTTGTGTATTTTCAGGTGCGAAGTGCGGAGTGCGGAATCGAGATTCTTATTTTTGAGGAATGTGAAAAATCAACTCCGCACCTCCGCATTTCCGCAATCATATTTCCAAACTTAGGCTACTAACGTTCTTATGTCTATGTTGGGGGCAGCTTCCGTTTGTATTTGGCTATACAAATCTTTATAGACTTTCATCACCCTTGTTATTGAAGTCGTTTTAGCACTCAATGCCCTAACCTTGGCTTCGACCGCACTCATATCGTAGCCGCATTCTTTGAGTAATAAACTATGCTCGTAGTCTCTTAATGTCATAGTCCGTTGTTGGCTGATATTGTATTTAATAGCTTCATCAATAACAGATAGAATAGGGTTTGCTTTTGATGTCAATACCGCCGACAAAGTATTATTTGGAATGTTCAAAAGGTTTCTGATTTGATCCATGGTATTTATGTTTAGCTCAAAACGTGTCTTGTCGTTGAAGTACGAAAGTATTTCATTCGGATTTGATACGGCATTCAGGAAGTGTCGGTTATCTGCCGATTGTAGTTCCTTTGCCTTGTCGTAGATGATTAGGCGTTTCTTGAATCTTGGAGTTTTCACCACGTTTTCTATCGTTATTCCTTCTTTCCGATATGGCTTTGTTACCCATTTCTTGTAATTGGATAAGTTTTGCCTCACATTGGTAATGATGTTTTGCATTTGGTTGCACTCAATATCTTTGGTAACATCGCATTTTACGACATTGCAATCTTCCATAATAGAATCCACATCCAAATGACAAATACCCAACCTGTTAATTTGTGACAAACAGTCCATAGCCGTGCCTGTGCAGATAAGGCTTGTATAGTTATCCAAAAGAATTTTCCCCGTAAATTCCAATATCAGCTCATTGTGTTGATAGTTCACCATTACCATAAGATAGAAAGGTCTTTCTTGCTGATATTTATAATATAGGATGTTATCTTCCCTGCTATTCAATACGAATTTGCTATAATCCATATCGCTGATGTAATCAATCTTTGTTACTAATTTCATCTTGTCAAATTTGAGCATTTAAGAACGTATATACATATTATTCAGTCTTGCAGTTTTGCAAGTTTTGTCACCTTGAGAAGTGGTGATATTTTAAGGTAGGTTTTTAGCCTACCTTATTATTTGATGTCGGTTTATTGGGTATGGTTTTCCAGTAATCTTTAAGGCCGTTTGAAATAGCCTCTTTGTGAGTGAATGATTTGCTTTTACCTTTCATACTTTGGCTTATCTTGGCCTTAGTCTCATCCGACAACTCTCTGTACTGTCTTTTCATCGTTACTTGTTTATGTCATTATTATATATATAAATATGGCCAACTTTGGAAAGTATATCAAGAGTAATAAGTCTAATCTGCAAATTTCCAGTAGAATTTTTGGAGACGTGTGGCAAACCGACGACCTCCTACTGTACTTATCTCTTGAAAGTATAATAAGAGCCAGGATACGTAAGCTAAAGCGCACAAATACAATAGGATGCACATTATGAGGCGTCCAAAAATGGCACTTAAAGTAATATAAGGTATTTGGGGGTAAAAGGAGGACGGAAAAAATTAGATAGAAATTTTTTGTTGAAAATCAACGTAAGTCGATGATATATAGGCATAACCTGAAAGATAATACTGTACCCTATAATTGTACCCTGTTTGTGTGAAACATCATGTATATTATTGATAATCAATATATAATAAAAATCGAATGGGAATAATCACTTCCCAAAACTAAAAAATGGAGCGAGTTTCAACACCCGCTCCATTTTTTCATGCGAACATCGCAAAACTAACGTTTCACGATTTTCTTAGTTACAACTTTGTTGTCTCTGCATACCGTGACCAAATACCACCCGGGCGTATAAGCCGACATGTCGATTTCATGAGCATTGCCCGCTGCTTCACAAACTCGCCGGCCGGACAAGTCAGTCACGAATATTCGTGCATTTTCAGGAGCTTCGACAGTCATCTTGTCCGTGACAATTGTCGGATAAACCCGAACTTCATCGTCGGCAAGCGAACCAACGCCGTCTTGCACCTCTTCTTCTATTTTTATATCATCAACGAAGAATTGATACATTTTGGGATCGCTGCAAGCATGGAATCCGATATAATATTTGCCCTCCGCGCCAATCTCAAAATCCAACACGATTTCTTCCGGCTCCGTATTATCCAATGAACGGGCTTCCATCAGCACGATATTTTGAGCCTCGACTGTGGCGGCCGTTCCCATCATGATTTCCAACTTCTCCGGCCATTTCTCATTTTCCACCCATGTTTTGAATGAAAGCTTGCATTTGCCAACAGCAAATTTTACAGCCGGCAATATCAGCCAATCATCGCCGGGCGCATCGTTTTTGTATTTATAGCGCACACATTGTTCGTCGGCGACATACGTCCACGTATTGTCATCTTTGTTGGCATCAATGATGGTGTATTGCTCCAATGTCGACTCATCGTCGAACGTTTCTTGGAAAGGAGGACGATAGCATCCCACAAATGCTTCTGCAGAAACCATATCGCTAACTCCGATTTCATTGACAGCTTGGACACTGTAAACATTTGTCCCCAACACGGGCTCCATGTCTACCCAACTGCACACTTGCCCGCGCACGGGAGATTCAAAAGAATAAGCCGGATTTTCCAAATCATCGCCTCTATACACATCAATTCGTGTCAATGTTGCCAATTCATTGCCGCCGAAATCGACCGATGGCGCTGTGAAACGGATTGTCGCTTGCAATTCGTCGTTTGGATCCGGTATCACTTCCAAATCGGACACAGCCGCCGGAATGCCCGACAACCCTATTTCTTCCACCATTATGTCGTCAAGTTCAAGCGTCATTTTGTTTGCATCGCTACATGCTTGGAACCCGATCGTGTAATTTCCATCCTCATTCACGGCGAAACGAACTTCGCGCGTCTCATAGTTATAGGATGTCACATCTTCCGCTTCTTTCAGCACAATTGTTTGCGACGCGACGTTCGGCTCTTTTCCCATAGTCACCTTGATGCGTTCCGCATTGTATGAAGAACTTGCACATACCTTATACGACAGTTTGTACATGATGCCCGCTTTGAGTTTCAGCTTCGGAGTCATCAGCCAATCGTCGGCGGGCAATTTCATGTTATAGGAATACGCCATGTGGTTGGACGAATAACTTTCCTCCCACTTCCACGTTTTTCCATCTTTGTTGTTGTCGATTATCGTAAACAAATCGACTGATTCCGGAGTTTCAAAATCTTGGAAATACGGGATGTCGCATGCATCGCCGAAAACAACTTTGGCAGATGTCGCCGTACCGCCTTCCTTGCCATCATAGCAAGCCGTCACTTGATAAGAATAAGCCGCCAAGACATTCGGCAATTTCTCGGTATAGGTCGTGCCGGCAAAAGAATCATCCACAAGCGTTGCATCCGGATAACGCATTATCTTGTAACCAATGCCTTCCTCATCCACATAACCGCCATTGATGCCCTTTTGTGGCGCCTTCCACGTCAATGTGGCCGTTCCGTCGTCGCTCACGGACAATGACAAATCGGTCACTGCTGCCGGAATATCCGTCCCTGCAAATACTGAACAATAGGCAGCATCGCCTTCTCCTTCCGCATTGCTGAGCACGACCGACACTTCATGCGAGCCCTCGGCAAACGCGTAAACATAAGAACACTGCTCGCCGGGATTTTTCGTATCGGTTTTTATTTCTACGCCATCGACAAGCACGCTGACATTTACTTCTCCTGTCAATGGCAAATCGCCGAACGTCACGGTTGGAATCGTAAACGAAATTGTACCGTCAAGCCCTGCGCCGACAAAGTCGACTTTCAAGTCGGCTACAGCTGCCGGAGCTCCTTCTGCCACCGGCGGCATGATGCAATACAATCCTACCATTTGCTCCCTGTCGGGCATATCGCCAATCAATTCGGCCGTTCCGGTGGCCGGATCTACTTCAAACAGTTTGGTTTCTTGCGACTCCAAGCAAGCAGCCCAAACAATTTTTCCGCTTCTATAATCATAGGCCGCCGATTGCAAATAAGAAGGTTTTTGTCCTGTCGAACCGACCAACGACGGTGTGCCAGTCTGCTTGTCAATCGTATATAAATTTCCGTCTTCGGCTATCCCGTAAATTTGCCCTGATTTGTTACAAGCAAGCGCAACCATCGTATTGTCGGGATCTGCCCAATCTGCCAACTTGGTAAAATCTCCATATTCGTCCATCGTTGCCCAATAAAACCCCGAAGCATCCTCATTGTGCATCAGAGCATAGGCAATCTCGCCTTTGACATCATAAGTCATCGACAAAGGCAAACCGGAATAATCTTCATAATCCATAATGCCCATCATCCCATTTTCCGATTCCCACGTTTCAGGATCGAGCTTATAGACTCGCACGCCATAAAATTCGCCGAACAACGAACGTGTCACAAAACTATAATAACTGCCATAAGCATATACCCCTGCACTTGCCGACAAATAATCTTCATCCTCAAAAACAGAAGACACGGTGAAATTCGGGACCGCCTCAAACGAATAAATGCCGTAAGGCACTACATCCCATTCTCCCAATGAATTCCATGAATCGGCAAATATGACATTGCCATAAAAAACCGTGCCTGATGAAGATGCCATGACAGGAAGGCTTTTTTCTGCCGATTGCCACGCTTCGGACGAACGAGTCATTGCAGATACAGACGCACCTTTTCCGTGAAGACCGATTGGCAAAGGATCACTTTTTGTGTTGGCGTATGCGCCGGACGGCGCAGCCAATAGACCGAAAAGCATAATGCTTCCAAGAATACTGTTTTTCATATTCTTTTAATTATTAAACGTTTAACATAGAATTAGAACTAAGAACCATAGCACCAATTCGTTATTTTGATGCTAAAATAGCAAATTTGCGGCAGGCAAACAAAAAAGATACAATAAAAATACACTATTCTTGCAAAAATATTTTCAAATATGCACAAACGACAAAACCGCCGCCCTTTGCATTCGGGAAGCGGTTTTTGCCGTATGATTCCTTTGTCTTTCTATTCTCCGGCCGGCATAGGGCGCGTCCTCAACCGGTCGCCCTCGCTTTCAACTATGCGCCGATAATACGACTCCGAATATCCGGGCGACAACGGGCTTTCCGGATAACCCTCTGCCGTGCGCTTGAATTTGCCATTTTCCTCCTGTTTAATCCTGCCATCCATGTATTTCACGAGCAAGTATTCGCCAAGTTTCTTATAGCGAGCAGTTGCCAATTCAGAAACACTGTCGCTGAATGCAGTCAACAAATCGGCGGCAGCTTCGGGATTTTGGCGACAAAGAGCGGTTGCTTCTTTTTCAAGTGCTTTCGTCGAGGTCTCATAGCTATCCTCTATTTCTTGCTGCACTTTCTGCACGTCGGGATATATTTGCGAAAAACGCACATACGTTTGATTTGCCACCCAATTGTTCACCCAAAAAGCCGAAGTCCAAGAAAATGTGCACATGTCTCCATTTCCCACACGGAAACATTCCGGCACGCGTTTCACTCCGCAATAGATCGGATTGTAAACAGAAATTGCAGCATCGTCCACTCCAAACCACAAAATGCCACCCACGGCATCGGGCAACCAATCGCGCATCTGGGCTACAAACGAAAATCCTGTTTGCTGTGTTGCGATCGGACGTTCATGGAAATATTCCGTCGAATCCACTTTCCACATCAACGGCGAATACCGATAGGGCGATTCCCACGGGCCTGCTCCTTCGTCGGCGGTCATCGCCAACGGCGTGTTTTCATAGTGGTCGCGCATCATTGCTTGCATGTCGCGCACGCTTATTTTCCGTTCCGGCTTCACATACAGCGGAAGCGTCTCGCCTTCCATTTCCATCACAAATGGCAGATAGCGCGACATTCCCGACGCAAACCGGTTGAAATACGCCCAAACTCGTCCATCGCAACCGCGATACGACAAATAGTCGCTCTCGGCATAAGCATTCGAAAAGCTAAATTCGCTGTCGTCGCCTTCAAAATAGCCCATTTCGCGTGCAAACGACACGACATCTTCCGAGTACATGCAATTTTCCTTATCCGAGAAAGGAATCTGATGTATGCGCGATTGGTTGGCATGCCCGCTAATGCAATCGTCGGGAATACGGATTGCTACCCACACCGCGCCTTTTTCTTTCATCCCTTTCGACACCATTTCCAACACCCAAATTTCGTTCGGATCGGCAATGGAAAACGACTCGCCGGTGCTGCGGTATCCGTATCGTTCCACAAGGCCGGTCATCACCTCGATTGCCTCGCGAGCCGTACGAGCGCGTTGCAAGGTGAGATAGATGAGCGATCCATAATCCACGATGGCAGTCGTGTCGAGCAGTTCCGGACGACTGCTCCACGTCGATTCGGCAATCGCAAGCTGATGCTCGTTCATATTGCCCACCGTGGCATAAGTGTGTTCGACTTGTTCGATTTGTCCAAGATATTTTTGCGTGTCCCATTCATAAACATCGACCATCGTCCCTGCCGGATAATCGGCAGCCGGCTGCATATACAATTCGCCGTACAGCACATACGAATCCGCGTTGTAAGTAATCATCGTGGAACCATCGGCCGTTGCTGCCTTGCCGGCAAGCAAGCTCGTGCAAGCATCCGCATGAATTCCGGAAATGCAAATAGCGAACAATGCAAAAAAATATTTCTTCATTTGTCTTTTATGATTGAATTAATGTTATGATTTTCAGATATTGCAGTCGTGATGATATGCTCGCCTTCAAACAGCGAAACGACCCGATAAGGCTCTCCGCATACAGTTGCCGCATATTCCGAACATGCAGCCCGTTCTGCTATGCCCTCCGGAAAGAGACGAATGTCGGCGCGAAAGTCAATGCCGCCAAGCAATGCACATTTATACAATGCTTCTTTTGCCGTCCATGCCAGCGTATGCTTCCATAGCGACATGCCCAAATGTCGAAGTTCTTCTGCGCTAAAAACCCTCTCGCCCACACGCAACGTTTGCGGTCGCAAAGTCTCCACATCGACGCCGACACGATGCGACCGGCTGTAAGCCAACGCGACAGAATCGCGACAATGCGACAAGCTCACGGACACAGCCTCATCCCGAATCCCGCTGCATTCCAAAAACGGTGCACCCGACGGCTCATGCCCTAATTTGCAGTTGCCGCCAAACAGCATTTCCACCAACGCAGTGCTTGCCCGCATTTCTGATTCACGCCGATTTGCCAACGATGGAAGCGCGACGGTCGCCAATTCCACTTCCGGAAACGGCGACAATCGTTTTACCTCGTTTTCAAACAGCTTGCTCAATCTTTATCTTCTATTTTCGCGTCTGCAAGAATCCGCACTTTCACTTTTTCGATTCGATGCTTGTCGATCGACATGACAAGGAAACGGCAACGCCCATATTCTATCACTTCCTTCTCTTTGGGGAAATCTTGTTTGATATTGAGCAACAAACCGGCCAAAGTTTCAGCGTCTTCGTTCATTTCCCCGAATTCCTGTTCTTCCAATCCGGTTATGCGATAGAAATCGTTAAGCAATGTTTTCCCTTCAAACACATAAGTGTCGTTTGCAAGGCGCGTATATAATTTCTCGTCTTCGTCATATTCGTCGCTGATTTCTCCGACTATTTCCTCCAACACGTCTTCCAGCGTGACAAGCCCTTCCGTGCCGCCATATTCGTCGACAACGATTGCCATGTGCATTTTTTTCTTTTGGAAATCTTCCAAAATATCGTCAATCATGCGAGTTTCCGGCACAAAGAATGGCGCACGCAACAATGTTTGCCATTCGAACGTATCGTCCATACGCCCTACATACGGAAGCAAATCTTTGGCATAAATAATGCCTTTGATGTTATCCTGATTATCCACATATACCGGCAACCGCGAATATCCTGACTCCTTCACCGTCTCGACCAATTCGCTAAACGGACTGTTCCAATCCACACAAGTCATGTCGACTCGCGAAGTCATGATGTCGGCTACTGTCTTTCCTCCGAATTTCAATATTTCTTCCAACATGCTCTTGTCTTTCTCTTCTGCAACGTTTGTCATTTCCAAAGCATGCGACAAGTCGTCGAGCGACAAGTCGTCGGTTTTCTTAGGCACAACCTTATTCACGAAATACGTGCTCTTCGCCACAATGCCCGACAGGGGAGCAAGGCAACGAGAAAGCACCGACAATCCTCCTACCGTCATCGATGCACAACGGGCCTTGTTGCTCTCCGCGTAAAGTTTAGGCAACAATTCTCCGAAAAGAAGAATAAAAAATACGATTACGACAGCTTGAAACACAAAACTGATTGCAACGCTTTCAAAAACAAAAATTTGCGACAAAGCGTAGCTTGACAACAAGACAACTGCCACGTTCATCAAAATGTTTGTAATCGAAATTGTTGCCAAAAGCCGTTCCGGCTTTTCCAAAAGGGATTTTACTCGTGCGCGTCGATTAGGTTCTATGCGCTCCATGTCGGCAGACGACAAAGAAAAATACGCTGTTTCCGAACCGGAAACGAATGCCGACACCATCAATGCTATAATTGCCACTACAATTGCCACAAGCGCCGACAGCGCAGGGGGGGCAAACGTCATGAAATTTTCCGCGCTGTCAATAGCGCAACCGATCAAATTTAAGCTACTCGGATAAGGGTCTGAATCCAAAATAATTTTTATTAGTTAAACATCTGTTTCTTTTTCAAGGGACAAAGATAGTGAAAGGTGAGTGCAGAAGAAAAAGAATTCATTCATTTTTCTTCTGCCGAACCGCATCCTATCTTATTCAAAGATACCGCAAGCCGAGCGAAGAACAATCAAACTTGCTTGATTTTGTTTTGCGCTTAACTTTCGCTATATTTGTGATTCATGCGATTTCTACAATGAACGACAAATCTAGAATATTAGGCGTTGAATTTCTCAGCCGTCTTTCCTACGAACCCAACGAGCAACAAACGGATGCCATTGCCGCGCTCTGCCATTTTGCAACAGACGAAAACGAACATTCCATTTTCCTTCTCAACGGATATGCAGGAACGGGGAAAACTTCGCTCGTCAGCGCTTTCGTCAAGTCATTGCCGTCCATACGCCGCCAAGCTGTGCTGCTTGCCCCCACGGGACGTGCCGCCAAAGTTTTTGCAGCCTATTCAGGGCACAGTGCTTTCACCATCCACAGAAAAATCTATCAAAGCCAACGCTACGATCCGGAAAACACCCGATTCAGCCTTGCAAGAAACAACCATAAAAACACATTTTTCATTGTCGACGAAGCGTCCATGATTTCCAACAATGCCGGAGAAAATGCAGTGTTCGGAACCGGTTGCCTTCTCGACGATCTTGTCACCTTCGTCGATTCCGGCGAAGGATGCCGGTTGATTCTCCTCGGAGATGCAGCACAATTGCCTCCCGTCGGATATTCCGAAAGTCCGGCATTATCGGCCGAAGTGCTGAGAAGCTACGGATTCGATGTCCGCCAATGCTGCCTCACCGACGTGGTGCGACAAAAAAAACAGTCCGGCATCCTCTACAACGCAACAGCCATTCGCGAAATCATCACTTCAAACCAACTCGCACCGCCGGTCATCCGCATCTCGTCATTTCCCGACATTGAAATCATCAGCGGAGAATCGCTTGCCGAAAGAATTGAAGATTGCTATAATGCCGACGGAATGGATGAAACGATTGTCGTCACTCGTTCAAACAAACGCGCTGTGATGTTCAACCAAGGCATACGCTCGCGCGTGCTCTACATGGAAGCCGAAATAGCGTCGGGCGACATGATTTTGATAGCCAAAAACAATTACTTTTGGTCGGAAGGCTACGACAATTTGGATTTCATCGCCAATGGAGATGTGGCTGTCGTACGGCGCATCTCCAACGAAACGTCGCTCTACGGATTGCGTTTTGCCGATGCCGTCTTGGAACTGCCCGACTACGGCATGGAAATCGAAGCAAAAATCATTCTCGATGCCCTCTACTCTGAATCGCCGGCCCTCAACCGCGAACAAAGCGAAATGCTCTACCAAAATGTCATGGCCGATTTTGCCGACATCACGCGCAAAAGCGAAAAATTCAAACGGTTGAAGAAAAATCCGTATTTCAACGCGCTACAAGTGAAATTCGCCTATTCCGTCACCTGCCACAAGGCACAAGGAGGGCAATGGAAAAACGTGTTTATCGACATGGGGTATATTCCTGAAAATGCCTATGCCAACGTCGACTTCTATCGTTGGCTCTACACTTCGTTCACACGAGCCACAAAAAAAATATTCCTCATCAACCCGCCCCTTGCTTCCGACTGAAATCATACGCCTTTCGAATAAGGATATGCCTCATCGAAACATATTTCGACAAAATACGTTATATTTGCATAAACCAATTCATTCTAAGAATGAAAATATTCACAGCTTCCGACATCAGAGAAATCGATCGCGCAACCATCGAAAACGAAGGCATTGCGAGCATCGACTTGATGGAACGCGCAGCGTCCGCTATAACGTTTGAAATCGTGTCGAGATGGGGCTCGTCGCAACGGATTCTCATTTTTGCAGGCCCCGGAAACAATGGCGGCGATGCTCTCGCCGTGGCACGGCTGCTCATCGACCAAGGCTACAAGCCGGAAATAATCCTGATAAATACAAAAAACAATCTGTCGCACGATTGCAGCATCAACAGGCAACGACTCTTGGACTGCGGCTATCCGAATTTCACCGAAGTGACGAAGACATTCACATTGCCCGACATGTCGGAATCCGACGTGGTGATCGACGGGCTTTTCGGAAACGGACTCTCGTCGCCGCTCAGAGGAGGCTACTCCACATTGGCAAAATCCATCTACGAATCGGGAGCATTTGTCGTATCGATCGACATGCCGTCAGGGCTTTTTTCTGAATTCAACGCAGGCAACATGCACAACTATATCGTGCATGCCAACCTCACGCTCACATTCCAATTCCCGAAATTGGCATTTTTCTTTTCCGAAAATGCCGAATGCCTTGGCGAATGGAAAGTGCTCGATATCGGGCTTAGCGAAGATGCCATTCGGAAAACGCCTTCATCATACTATCTGATTGACAGCCTCGGAGTGAAAGAGGAATTGAAGCCGCGAAATCCTTTCTCCGATAAAAACACCTATGGCAGGCTTTACCTCGCAGCCGGAAGCCTCGGCATGTCGGGAGCAGCGATACTGACTGCCAAAGCGGCAATGAGAGCCGGAGTCGGATTAGTCGGCGTGCATACGCCGAGTTGCTGCTACATTCCCTTGCAAACGGCCGTCCCGGAAGCCGTAGTATGGCAAGATGCCGACAATTGCCACATATCGGAAATCAAACCCGACAAACACTGCGACGCAATTGCCATCGGGCCCGGAATCGGCACGCACAGGCTCACTGCCGACGCGATGGAAGCCTTCTTGCGGCAAGCATCATCTCCCATCGTGCTCGATGCCGACGCGCTCAACTGCATCGCGGCACGGCGCTCCCTTTTAAACGACATTCCCCAAAACTCCATCATCACGCCACACGCGCGAGAATTCGACAGGCTTTTCGGCGACCACTATTCCGACGAAGACCGTTTCCTCCGCGCCGTGGAAATGGCAAGATTCTTAAAAATAATAATCGTGCTGAAAGGACACTACACGTTTATTTTCCGTCCCGACGGAACGGTATTCATCAACACCAACGGCAATGCAGGAATGGCAACCGCCGGAAGCGGCGATGTGCTCACAGGCATCATAGCCGCGTTCATGGCGCAAAAACACCGTCCCGACACGGCTGCATCGCTGGGCGCGTTCGTGCACGGGCTTGCCGGATCTATCGCTTGCCGCCGATATGGGGAATACAGCATGGTAGCTTCCGACATCATCGACAGCATTGGCCCTGCAATAAAAGAAATCATGGAAAAATAATAAATCAATTAATACGATCTCTGTTATGAAAACTTTAAAGTTCATGATTGCCGCAACAGCAATTTTGTCGATGACGACATCATTGACGGCACAAGAATCGCAAAAACTCACAGCCAACAAGCATAACGAATACGGGATTATCTACGCTTTGCCCGTGACCCACTTGAACATAGAAGTCGAAGCCGTCAAGACAATCAAAAAAGCCGGTCCCTACTACCGTTATGCCGACAAATATCTCGGAGTAAAAAATCCGGTGATCAAAGATAGCGAAACTTGGGAAATTCGCGACGTGCAAATATCGCCCGTCGGAGTGCCCGATAAGGAAAACGAATATCTGATGAAATTCAAAAGCGGTTCTGCGCCGTTTCTCATGCTCGACGAAAATGGGCTTCCTTTGTCGATCAACATTGAGCCCGAAGAAGCCGTCGTGAAGCGGAAACGCAACAAAATGCCCGACAAAAGCATTCTCGACGGCACCGACTATGCAAGCGCATTCACAGAAGACATGATTGCCAGCGAATCAATGATGAAACGCGCCGAAACCACAGCCGCCAAAATTTTCGAATTGCGCGAAAGCCGCAATGACCTCGTGTCCGGAAACGCCGACCAAATGCCGCCCGACGGACAGTCGCTCGAACTCATGCTCAACGAGCTAAACCGCCAAGAACAAATGCTCACAGCCATGTTCACGGGAACGACGCAAACAGAAACAAAAGTTTTCCGCGTAGACTATGTGCCGACAAAAGATGTCGATGGCGATGTGGTGTTCCGCATGTCGGACGTCAATGGCGTTGTCGATAAAAACGATTTAAGCGGAGATCCCGTTTATATCACTTTGAAAACCACCGAAAAAGGAGAATTGCCTGTAAACGACAAAGGCGAAACCAAAAAAATTCCGAATGGAGCCGTCATGTATACCATCCCGGGAAAAGCCAACGTGACGCTTACCTACCACGGCAAGACAATCGCTACGGAAAACGTGGAAGTTGCCCAATTCGGAGTGGCATTCGGACTCGAACCAAAAATGTTCACCGACAAAAAAGCGCCCGCCTACGTCATATTCAATCCCGAATCGGGCAGCATTAAAGAACTCGGAACGCTCGAAATCGTCGAAGAATAAATCACCAATCCCTTCACTCTCTTGGCATAGCGAAGTCAGCAACCATGCTGTGAACTCTGAGAGTGTACAGTTGAAACGTAGCAATGTTCTCCCCTGTTCACGCGCGCAACACGCGTCGATAGGGGAGAAAGTTTTTCCTGACGGAAAAACAGAGGGGTTTTGTGGTTTCCTGAATTAGGTTGACCGTCTGCTTGTGGTTGAGAGTTGAGTGCTTATGGTTGAGAGGCCGATAGAATGGCAAACACGCTGTGAAATTTGTGTGTGCGATGGAAACGTAGCAATGTCCTCCTCTGCCGCGCGGAGCGCGGATAGGGGAGAAATTTTTCCGCCAAGAAAACACAAAAAATGAAAAAGACATGCACGCCGTCCCCAACGTGCATGTCCAACAAAAATAATCGAATGTCAATACAACCGTTGCACTATCAACGACCCATTAATAATCACTTTACTCTAATGCATCTTTCCACCATGAGGCAAACAATTCCGGCGAATTCACCCCCATGCGGTCAGATGACTCGCCGGCATTCACCTCCACAATCATGCCGTCAATTGCATCGATCGTATAATAATGACTGCCAAGTACCGACAAGCGAGATACAGCTTCTTTCACGATTGCGGGAATTATTCCCGTGCGGTGATATATTTTCCCCATAATTACCCAATATCGTTCTTCGTTATAAAACAATGCAGGGTTTATGAATTTTCTTATCGCAAATACGCCATCGCCATACAGCGATCTATACCTTGATTCAAGCTCTTCCATAGAATGTCTGGGCCATACGGATGCCAATACACCTTCATTCCACAGCGATTTGGTGTCAAATCTTATAAAAGCCTTGTCCCATCCCCGATTGCGAATTTCAGTTACAACCGATTCGTCCAATTTTTTGCTAAAAATAGTCGGAATGCACAAATCCGCAATCAATGGATAATAAATCGATTGGCTTCTCGATGAAATATATTCTTTCCACCCTTGTATATATCGAGGATCCGTGGGATAGTCTGCTTCATTCTTAATAATGAACCCCCTGCGTATCAACACATCGCTATCTTCCCGTGGCTCCACTCCGGCTCTTATGCCTGCGCCACGCAGTGCCTCTGCCTCTGTTCTGAAATATTCATCAACCTCGACAGGATTTTTTTCATCATGCGGATAAATTATCTCTTTAATCATTTTTTCTGAATAATGAATGCAGCCAAACTGCTATCGATACTTTTGTACAAAAATCTGTATATGTTTTATATTCAAATGAAAGCACATCGGCTTTCATCATTTTTTTGGTGCCCTCCAAAGAAAACAGCGGGATAGGCAAATATTCGTATGCCTCTTCAAATAATTCCTTTATCATCGGTTTCGCCAATTGCAGCCCTTCCGCCGATAAGCCAATAAAATCGGCGCTATAACAAAAATCCGACAATTCCACCGGAAGAAGCTCCTTGAAAAAATGTCGTGTCCATAATTTTAAAGGATCTTCGCGCTGTCCCATGCGGAGGCTGGTAATCTGATCGATTATTTCCTCATCTGAATACATCGATACGAGTTTCATTCCCAAAGGTCCGTATACGAAATCTTGTTCCCACGGAAAAGTGAACTCATTGCCGATGTTATAACCACGAAAATTGCTTATCGACTGGATTGCTTCAACAAACAAAGTATCGCCCCCTTGACCTGTAAATACGACATCGCAACCGCTGCGTGCGAATTCCTTTGCCAATGCCATTGAGGCATCTATCATTTTTATATTCGAATCCGGAACTTGGTGTTTCGGCTTTTTATCCAAATTTCCATAAAATGGATAATCGTCAAAATCAATCAATCGGCCATTTGTGCCGTAGGCAGCCAAAATTTCTTGTATCCGCCTTTCTGTCCGAAACTCAAAGCGCGACAAGCTGCTCAATCCAATCGGGACAAACGGAATGTCAAAATGCCGCAATAGGCATATAATCAAACCGGAATCAAGACCCCCGCTCAAATGCACGCCAATGCGATTATGCTCAAACCTTTGAAAAAATCTGAATGCGGCGTCAAGAAATGTGTGCATATTGGCATCTGACACTTTTGGCACATATAATTCCTCTTCCAAAGAATTCTTGACGAAATTCCATCTGAATCCTTCATTTATGGCATAAAATCCGGGGAATTCAGGTTTCCACTCCCATTGCTTTACCTCGCCTATTGCATCGTTCCGTAGTCGGTTGTCAACCAAATAACTGCGCCACATTCCCGTTTCAAGTTCATCCCAAATATCGGACTGAACCCTGTTTTCAGCAACATTGAAAAATTTCAAACTTGGCTGCACCCTGCCTCTTGTTACTTTCTTCTCTTTCATTTCATCATTGCCAATGGAGTGAATTGAATCCATACATGATCATATACATCGGCATGCATCCCGTCTTCTATAACCCATGCATGCATGTGGCGGAATGGCAAAAAACATCCTATGAACAATGCTCCGTTACCCTTGAATCTGCGAGAAGTCGTGGCGATAAAAATCGAACGTGGCAGGCACAGCACACGTTGGTTTCGGCCTTTCAATATTTTGCGAAAAGCCATATTTGCCTCTCCGGCATCCTTATAAATTGCAAACCTGCAATGGCTTAATAGATATACGGCAGGATAAAGATACTTCCACAAAAACACAAGCAAACGGGCATAGCATTTTGCAAATGCCGATATCCGTGGCGTTTCCCCACGTTCTCGTCCATGCAGCAAAAACGGTTTTTTCACATATTCACACAAAACATCTCCACTACTTGCCATCTCGTTATCGCCGTTTATGCCATCCACGGAAATAGAGTATGTAATGCCGAATACTTTATTAAACCTATATTTTTCCCCATCATTATATATTACAAACTTTTTATACATAATCCCATTTTCTAAAAATAGCATAGTGACTGTATTTCTTTCGCCACCATGCTATTTTATCACATTTTTTTATTCAGAAAGTCCCGGAGTACTACTCGTTCCAATCGCTCTCCAATTCTTATAACCACTATAATCTTCTGCACCGTTCGATTTTTTCCCTTTGATAAAAGAGGGGGATGAGAATAATTTAATTTTTTTCATAATAAAATAAGTTTAAAAAAATTGTGCCTACTCCCTTTATAGCGTTTCGACTTTCTCTGTTTATATTCCAGGATAAAATTCTGATTTTGCAATATCAAAGCTATAGCTCTCGCCACAATATGGACACCTATGCAATTGGAAGCATGGCTCACAAAGCATTATCTTCTTTTTGCATACAGAACATTTTACATAATAAAAGTTCTCAGGACGTGCATATATCCCTGCTCCATGCGTCTTGTCTGTCATTTTGCGACCACACAATTCGCATTCTTCTTTTCTTCCACCAAAAAACATAACAAATTTTATTTAGTTCAACATTTATATCTGCTATTTCACTTTATCTGTCAGCGAAATTGCTTTTTTTATTTTCACAATCGTGCATTACCAATTGGTTACGCGATATTGTTGCAATTTGCATATTATATAAGTTCCGCCTCAATTCTTTGAGTCTATGCGCAACAAGAATTCCATCATCATTCTGCTCCCTAACGAACATGGAATCATACGCATCCATAACTCAAATCGATTATAGATTTAGCAACTCATCTATGAATTCGAGCAAAACATCAACATAATGGCCAATAACCTTGCCCCATGCCTTTTCAAATAATTTCTGAATTTCTGGATCGACATTTTGAATGGTGGACATTTTGAACTTCATGAATTCCACCACAGTATAACCGCTAAATGTCGCTTGTAATTTCCCTATATTTTTTTCGCCGTGATGAACTGCCGTTACGATTATTTGGACATTATTATCAACATACTCCTGCAATTCGGCGATTACTTCATTTATTTTATCTCCGCCACAATGAACTGCCATTGTGATGCCGGTATCTTTATATGCGCCACGTGCAATCCAATTTTTCCAGTTACGAGACTCATTTTTAAATCCAAGTTTGTCTATGAGCGCTTGAAGTGTTTCAGTTTTTCCACTACCATCCTCGCCACAAAGTGCTATAATGTATTTTCGTTTCATACAGAAATTTATTAATGATTTGTTACTGTTAGGTATCTGCCTATTTCCGCTTCGAAACTTACGAAAGTTTTGACAACGCAATGCACAAGCAAATGTATAACTAATTTTACAAATTACCCCCCCCAATTGTTAAATATAATTAATAAAACTAAGTTAGCTGTTAAAATGCAAATATCTTATTCTTTTGACACGAGGAAATATCTATAAATCAACAAATTGCAACTTATCCAATCTACTTAGGATCAATCCGCCGAAAGGCAAAATAAGGCAGCCCCCTTTTCCAAACTCTCATTGCTGCCCTATTAGCACATTGAAAAGCTATCAAAGCTCTTCCAAAATATGCAGTTCCAAACAATAGCTTTAATTACTTAACCCAAAACCATCCGGCAACATAAACTCTCCGATTCGCGACAATCCATAGCAATCCCCACGAATCAATAGATTTTAGCGAGGATACGCATATAAGTTGGCAATAACAGTAAGGTGCCTTAGCCCATGAAACGCAAAAACATGGCACTCCTTGTTCGCATGCACTGCGCGGATAATGCGTATTGTCTACGGACAGAAATTGCTTGCAAAATATTGAAACGCAGCAACGTAGTAATGTCCTCCTCTGCCGCGCGGAGCGCGGATAGGGAAGGTGCCGCAGGCGGAGGGGTTCGGCAAGCATCAACGTCGCAGCTTCACAAACTTTTCTGCTTTCAAACTTGCGGAAAAGCCGCTTTGCGGCTGACAGTCAACCCCTTCGGCTCGCAGGCTCGCCACTTCCCCTATTTGCCT